>Ga0325411_1007057_pt1 | contig 12267 bp, 11 predicted proteins | sample PopdelMetagenome_13_FD_206181 | JGI IMG/M metagenome (GOLD analysis project Ga0325411, IMG submission 206181) | Populus deltoides microbial communities from Bellville, Georgia, United States - Xylem-PdIQD-R4 | ecosystem: Host-associated > Plants > Phyllosphere > Stem > Wood/Secondary xylem... | reverse complement strand
AAATCCACTGGGAACTTTTTGTTTTTGACAGTATTGGACGAGACTTCATGTGTTTTATGTGTTTAAATTTTCATATTTGTCTTACCTCTTTTTTACTTATGTTTTAACATGTTTTATCGTGCTTATATATGTATGTTGGATATTGATGAATGTCTTCATACATCACTAGTCTATTTGTGATATATCACTTTGGAATGTACACACATGGAAACTCTAGGTTAGGTGGGAAAGTAGCAGTTTATCTTATGACTTTTAGTTAGGGTTTAAGTATGTGAAACCTTTCAACTCTTTGCTGAGTGCTTGAACTGGTAGTGATTGATATACGTACTATCCCACTATCTACTAAGCCTCTATATTACCTTCACAAGGGTAATTATTGGGACAATAAGAAACCACTTTTCAGACTAGATAATGCTTACCTCAATGTTTCACATAAAAGACATAGAATCTACTTGTAGGATGTATGTTCCATAAGTAAACACTATTGTATTAAGACATGCTCAACCATAAAAAACATATTGAATTGCATGACTTAGGGCTAATAAAATGGTCACCATTAAAGAGATGATTTTTGTTTAATACGTGCTGGATTCTGAATTCCTATAATTGTTAGAAGGGAATTATCTAAAACTAGATGATAGTAAATTGCCACCCATAAAAAAATATGAATTGATGTTTAATGATTTGATTTTTTTTTATTAAATACTAAGAGGATATATTTTTAAAAATCCTAGTAATTTTATTTAAAAAATGAGTAATATTTTGGATATTATTATTATTATTATTATTATTTATTTATTTATTAAAAAATAAAAGAATGCCATCTACGTATCTCGTTGCATGATACATACGTCTCCAAAATCTTTTTTTCTCATTATTTCTTAGCAATCATTTGATTCACGTACAAAAATCCATTACTTTGTTTAAATAAATTCTACAAAAACTAGTAGAATTACTTGATTTTAAAAGAAAATAGTTCAAGTAAGGCCACAATCAAAACTGAAAAGTTCATGGGGTAAATTTAAATATCCCAAAAGTTCAAGGATGATAGGCATCTTTCAGTAAAAAAAGAAAAGAAGAGAGAGTTTAGAAGAGTTGTGAATGTTGGCAAAACTAACTAACTAAGTACAAAGAGAGAGAACTACCATAGTAGAAAGAAACGAAGGCAGACATAGGTACCTCAACAACCATTGTTGGCTACTGCCACTTATTATCTAAAAAAAAATCCCAAACTTCCCCTTAATAATTATTATACTCAAAAACCTCATATTTCTCACCAATCCATCTCTCCCTTTTCAAACCCTTATTTCTCTTTCAACACAATCTTGTATGGTCTTAGATAAGAAGTTTAACCTTTTGCATTGCCTAAAGTCAGGCTATCATTAGCCTGCCTGCAACTTACAGTATCAGTGATGGATTTGAATGGTATAAGAGCTTAGAGATGGGCTTTTGGGTGTTTGCATAGCATCAGAGTATTTAAAAATGCTTTCTTTAAGGTTGTGCTTTCTACTGTGCTTAATCTTCTGGGTTTATGCTAATTTACTCTTCTATTGCTTTAATTATCTGTTTCTTCAGATGGGTCCTCCTTATTTGTCAATCTTTATGTTGGAGTTCTGTCCATGTAATTGCCCTTGTCGGTAGTCTATGTGTTTTTATATGATATTTTCTGGGCTGTGAAGTTTTCTTTTATGCATAGTCTTTGCTAAAATAACTGTTTTGCTTCGCAATTTTCATGTTTGATCTTCTAGTTCTGTTCATTTTGTTTGTGAATAGTTAGATTTTATGTTATAAAGAACTATATTTGTGCTTTAATTATTAGATTTTGGTTGCGAATAGCTATTCCTTGTGGTTTTATTGCTTGTTGACTATTTAGTACTCTTTTGACACTAGGAATTTTTGGAGAAGGCATAAGAGGAAAATTCTTATTACATCAGGTGTTTTAGGAAGTGGGTATTTTCTTTGTAAACTATACAATGCTCACCAACAGAAGCTCGCTGATCTGGAGAGGGAACTTGCTCGCCAAAGGGCAAATGATGAACTCATCAAGGCCCAGTTAAGAGAATTTGATTATGTTTTTGTCTGTCTTTTCCCCTCTCTTGTTTATGATGTTCTGTTGGTTCTTATGCTGTGTCTTATGACTTGTATTTATAGACTGCAAGACCATTTCGAGAATGTGCAATTAATAGCTGATACAACAACATTGCCTCATGCAATGCAATATTTAAGAACTCGGATAGCAGAAGAACTGGACCTTTCTCAGCTCACTGAAAGGCTACAGAAAGGGAAGGGTCAGCCAACCACGCTTACCTCTTCAGAGAAACTTGAACTGTGGGACAGACTCAAAATCCTAAGTATGCAGCTACTTATTTTTTCTACATATTTATGGTGCATACAATATGTAATCTCACAGATTTTTTTTTCACTCAAATTTTATGGCTGTGTTTCCTCCAGGTTTCACACAAATGTCGGTTTCGCTGTGGGCTGTGACAATGCTTAGCTTATACATCAAAGTTCAAGTAAATATTCTAGGAAGACATTTGTATATTGATACTGCTCGTGGCCTTGGAAGCTCACTTTTACTTGTAAGATCCATTCTATTTCTGTTCCCATGTTTAAGATAAATGCTCACATACAACTATCATTTGCCAGAACTATCTGTGTTTCTTCAGGCAGCTTTTGTCAAATTTCATTTTCATGTCTGTCATGCAACAATCTTAAATAGTTGTTCTTTGGCTAATCAGTCCAGTGCAATTGATTTTTGTGTTGAAAATCGCTGAGTTCATGAACTGTAATTTGTTTTCAGATTGCTATTGCTATTAGTTTGTCATTTAAGCATGTTCAATGACAATTAGTCATAGGGGTTTCTTGGAAGAGCAATTTAGTCAGAGAATGAAGTATACATTCTATAACCAACCAAAATACTGCTCCTCAATGCCCATCTTTATTATTTGTGCTGTTAAGCTGCATTGACTTAGTTGGACTGCAAATATGTACTTTTAAGATTTGTACTCTCAGACCATTAACTGATCCAGAAAGCAGCTTTGGGGATCTGCATATCTGCATGTAAATGTCAGTTGTCACCATTGTTGAATTACTAAATTCTTATAGTTTTACTCAAATGTTTCTCGATTATGTTCATGACATCACATAATGTTTTAAGACTGTGAAGTTATTTAGCCACGTATGGAATTTAGAATTCTTGATGTTTGGTAGTATAGTGATCTGAAATAATGCATGAAGAGCTCAGTTCCGGAGAGTTAACAATAGTTGGCCTAGGAGAACTGATGATCTACAGAGATATTCCAGGCTTTTGTTAAAGTGAAGTACGAAGACAGGTTTCATTTCTGACATTCTCCACTATGGTTGAGGTGGTGGGAGGCTTTTGGAGGAGCACATGTATTAATTAACATCTCATGCATACAGGAGTTCATTTTCTATATAAGAATAAATAATGTTTTTCTTGTAATTCATGAACAAACTGCATTGATGTGCTGAAGGGGGAGGCTGAGAAAGGGTTTCTGGATGGTTGTCTTGATGAAGGTCTGTATTTGTGATTTGTAGCAGGGACAGTTGTTGAATGATGCCTTTTTATGTCTCTGGTATAGAAATGATGTGATCACTATTAGAGACCCCCTTTCAACTCCCTATGGATATTATATGGCTTTAGATGTCAATGTTCTTTGTTTTTATTGAAGGTTTCAAGCCTTAAGGCATCCTCCATACAAAAAATGCAAGTTTAGCCATCAGTTTTCCCTAACGTGAGCCCTTCAGCAGTTCCCTTCACATACATTGTGACTGTATATAAGTAAACCCTGTGCCTGCAATTGGATTGCCAGGTGGGAGAATGTTTCTGCATTTATGTGATGCAGGACAGCGCTGAGAAATGAGGTTATGTGATGTCTTGCTTTGGAAGGTGGCTGGGATGTGATGATAAAATGAATGTAAACTCCTAGCTTTTGAGGCTGTGAGGAGGGGCTAGAATAAGAGGAATTAGGAGAGAGGGTGCTTGAGGAGAAAGGCAAAGAAATGAGTGAGGAGGTGGGGGAATATATGCTTCTCCACCTCCTCACCCATTTATCTCTCTTCTCTTCAAGCACTTGCACTTCAATGACAAAACAGCACCCTGGTCTCACAGCAATTCCCCGGCATGTGTGTCAGGCATGTGGGAGGATGTTTGTGCATGTGTGATGCAGGATAGCACTGATAAATGAGGTTATGTGATGTCTTGCTTTGGAAGGTGGTTGGGGATGTGTTATGATAAAAATGAATGTATAATTCCTAGCCTTGGAGGCTGTGAACTGGGGCCAGAATCTGAATTCTGTTAGAAACCAGATTTCACAGAAAGACTATGACAAGATCTGCTGAGAATTTATGCAAAGAGGAAATGGGGTAGAGAGTTCTTGAGGAGAAAGAGAGAGAAATCAGTGAGGAGGTGGGGAAGGGTAGAATTCCAGCACTCAATTCATAGTCGTTTTTTTTGTCTTAACTCCCCCCTCCCTCGTATTTATATACCCTTAATTTCCTTCATCATGAACAATCTCCACATGCCTATTTGCTAGCTATTTCTTAGCAACTTAAAGGTAGTAGCTACTAGCTATTTATTACCTGTAAAAGTGGCTGTATATTTCAGGGTTTGTTAGTTAAGTCTGCATACCATATAATATATGTTCTAATGATTTCTCAATATTTTGTCCAGCGGCATGGGTTATGTTCAGGAGTTTGTTTATAACTTGTTGTAAACATTAGGTGGTACTGGTCCTTAGCGTAGTGGATAAATTGTGAATAATGTGGTTGGGTACTTTTGGGAGGCTTCAGTAGGGAATGGAGATTGTAAAATCTTGTGGCATTTGTACTATGTTTGTTGTGCATTTAAGCATTTGGATGGAACAGAACTCAAGAACATTTGATGATTTTTCTCTTTTGAGAAAATACTTTGGGATGGAGTTGTTTTCTGTCCACTCTTTATGGACTCAAGCTTTAGGAGGTTCTTGGAGGAGTCTCATCCATGGTTGTGCATCAGGACTGGCATGCTCTAGTGCTTTCAACAGTCGATGTGGAATCTTAGATGCTGACATTAGTTTGAGGTCATTGGCTTGATGGTGTTAAACGAAAATATCTCTTGAACCAGATTTTTTCATAACTGAATTGAGCTGGTTCTAATTCCTCCCTTTTTGGCTGCTTGTTTAATGATGCATCTGAATGGAATACACTATAGGTGGTTAGAGAAGCATGGTAAGAGGTCTTTGTGATTCTTAGAGTTATGCCACCCATGATAATACAACATGTCTTTTGCAGTTCTGTTTCTTTCTAATATATTGAGTTTGCTCCTTAATGGGCCCAAACAGGCTACTACTTGTCAGAAGTGAGAATGCTGAATGTAGGATGGTTCAACCTCGTTTTCTGGGTGCTGTGATGTTCATGGTGCCTAGTGTGTCATCTTTAAGGCTATATAAACCTGAGCGACACCACAATGGAGACATGTTGATTCAGTCAATTAAACATCAATGAAAGCGCATGAAAAATAAGTATTCATAAGAAAAGTAAAAAAATGGGGAATGTGTACCATAGTTTTGAGCCAGCAATTTATGTAAACCTGGGTAAACTTATCTCTCTGCAATTTTGATATAAACATTTGTTTTGATCATTCCCCCTTCATGTCTTTGGCTTTTTGCATGTGTACATTATATTTTAAATTCCTGTTTAAATTATTCTTTATCTGTCATTTAGGTATGTGATGGTATCATGGTTGTTTAGTACATTGAAATAGTGTAACCCACTCTTGGTAGACGATGCTTGTGGTATTTTTAATGTTGCTTCTGGATGTCTTAAAGTGTATTGTCATTTTTCTGAAGTTAATCCATTTCATTCATTTCACACAGGAGAATGTTGATCTTGTTGATAGGGATGACCAGCAAAAGTTTTTGGCTAGTGCTGATTTTCTCGCAAATAATGGCCTGCTGGCATTGATTTCAAATATCCAAGCTGTGGTAACAGAAGTTCTTGAGGGGTAAGTGTTTCCATGTTTGAAAAATGGCATGTATAGAAGCTAAAATTCTCTCTTTGAAACAAGAAAGTGCATTCTATAAGATTAAAATTATGTTTGCATGCTTCTGATGATTGTATCTCCATTTTTCAAAATAAACATGCTAAAATCAGACAGTGAAAGTTATCCCAACTGAATATCAAACTTAGAATTTCACTACTTTCTCGATCAATCCAGAGTGAATCTGGCCTATGTTTGACTTTGTTGGCGCTTTATTGACTGCATGAAGAAGTTCACACCATCACATAGTCTCTAGGTGCTATCTATGTTTAAGGCACATGAGAACAACCTCAAACCAAATGCGTGGAGGCTCATGAAGTCTAAAAACCACCCATTCAATGACATCTGTTACAGTAACATCTGGGATAGTGAACAAAAAGCTAATGTATTGGAAGGGCATTTTTAATGAAAATTGCGCATATGAAGCATCTGTTGGAAATAATCATAAATGTTTTGATGATTGAAGGGTTGCTTAAATTTCTTATAACCTTATTCTGTGCAGAAAGAAGCTGACAGATTTGTTCAACACCACATCACTTCATGAAACTGTCATGCAAATACTTAACAAGTTCATGAGCATTGGAAGTCCGCACCAATGGATAGACTACTTAATGCCCGAAGATTGTGGGCACTACAAACTAGGCCCAAGCTCCAGCATTGATGACATGATCCTTCCTGATAGCATGAATTTTGATCAGCTTATGGTGGAGGCACGGGCAGTGCTATCAAGGTATCTTCTAATCGGCAAAAAAAAAAAAAAAAGGCTTATTATGTTTCAGGCACAAAAAATAATAATTACTTTTACCCATGGAATTCACACAAGGGTGGAAAATTAATTACAAGAATACACTGAATGAAGGTGCAATTGTCAAGGACTGTTTTGTATTGGTTGACTAAACTGCTTAGGAAAATCCATTATTGCCAGCAGAAGGTCAACGATCTCTCATAACAGAGCTGACTATTCTCCACACTTGTAATCTTGTGTGGTGGCATGGAAAAAAATTGAAAATAACCATTAGAGTTCTCTAACCCTTTCCTTTTTTCCAGTGGATGCTTAATAATATCAACCTTCGAATTCCCCCCCCCCCCTCTCTCTCCATTTCCCCTCCAAAGACACCCTCCCTCTCACCATTTCCCTATTTTCTTCCTTTCTTTTTGCTGTTGGCTTCCTGAATGTATGAACTGTGCTTGGTGCTCTGGAATTTTAGTATCAAGAGATTCTCTGTTTCCAGGTTTTTTTTTCCTGTTTTCATTACAACTTCAAAGAGCTTGTTGTCATCATAATCCTTGCAATGCCTTTCATTACATGCCTTTGAAGTTTTTGTTCTTGGTTTGCCTAGTACCAGCTGAAAGCTGAGATATTGAAAATTAATCAAACTAACTCTATGTTGGGCTCCTCTAAAAGGAATTTTCCCCCCTCCATTGCAGTGCTGAATTTGGTAAAATCATGGAAATATCTTTGAAAGTAGCGGTGGATGCACTGGTAGATGATATGGAGGCTCAGAGCCAGTCCACTGGGGCCAGTCTGACATTAGGGATGCCACTGGCAAAACTCCTATCACGAGTTCTGCAGATAGTACCATCTTTACTCGGTGAAGCAAGCCAAAACCAGATTATCCAAATCATCCGGAATGTACCAGAAGTTGAACTATTCTTCACTCTCCTCTATGCAAACAACCTCTTAGACTAGCGAGCCGGATTGTATCTTTATCAATCTCCTTTTTCTATTATTATAATTTTGGTTTTCATACAAGGGGTGCGCGCTCCCATGTTAAAATTTGTATGGTACCAGGCTTGGGATCTACAAAATGTCAACCGCATGAAAGGAGGAATGAAAGAGAAGGCTAAAAGAGATTTCATTTTGTAATTCTTTACTCGCTCGTAATATCTTCGTCGAGCCATTGTCACGTGTCATTTGCTTTGTGATGGATTCCATCTGTCTGGTATTAAAACTGGAAAAATGACAGAAACTGTGCATGAAGCACCAGACTGGAAACCCCCCCGATCTGGTACGTCTTTGAAGAGATTTCTTTTCAGTTATGCGACTGTCTTGTTCTATCTCCGTGTGGACTTGCTATATATTTTCTTTCTTTCTTAAAGATGCTTGAAAAGAATCTGCACTTAACGTTTCTGTTGAGATGCTTGCTTGTTGAAAGTGGCCGCCATCCACAGAATGTTCTAAACGAAGGTGATGCATAGAGTCAATGTTAGAACTTTGAAAGCTAATTATCATTCTGGCGAAGGCTACTGGACTGGTTGAGAACTTGGCCATGGTAATTCCGGCCTGGGGAATAGGAATATCCTTACAACCTATCAAGCAGTGGCACTGTGCAAACACCTCATGAATTATAGTCATTTTGATTTGATACACTGAATTATTTTAACATCAGAAAGAGAAAAAAGAAACACCTGCATACATTATTTTAACAACTAAAAGGAAATTGATTTTGTCTATAGCCATAGATACAATTCATTACTCCCTGCAATAATAAAGTGGTGTCTATGGTCTTCATTAAAAAAATTACTTGTTCCAGAATTAGAAGTATTTTTGTCTTTTATTATAGTGTATTAGTCATTATAAGTTTATTTAGAGGTATTTTTATCTTTTTTTTATATTTTAATAAACAGTTAAATAACCAAAAAGTCTCTAAGAATATAAAAAAACTAACACTGTCAGAAAAGGGTGTTTAAGTTTTTTTCTTTTTATGCATAATGAAATTATAAATATGCCTTTGAATCTAAGAAACTTGAGTAATTAGAGTCAGGCTATTAGGGTTTTTTAGCCTCAATTATTCTGTTAATTGTTGGTTTGAGAGAAAGTACAAATGTAATTTAGCTTTTGATTGATATTTTTTAATTTAAAAAGTTGTTGGTGCATGGGAACCGCCGTGTATTTTGGACGGCGCGTGTAGCGGCTGGTGATGGTAGAAACTATGCTTCCGCCATCTCATTTTATTCTTTGTCGTCTCTTTTTCCTTTATGAGTGGTGCGTGTCATCATACAATGATCAGTTTATCGCTAGTGACCCTTTCCCCCTTTCATTTATCTCCTATACCGAGAAAAACACTTTGATCCTCATTATTATTGATATTTTAAATTCACTCATTTTAGTTTTTATCTTTAGTTTTTTGTTATTTTTTTTTGTTAAAGTTTTTTTTTGTTTTCAATTTAACCCTTCAATTCTAATATGTATATATAATATTTTTCAATTTGATCCTTCTACTTTTGATTTTTTTTTTCTTTTGTCAAAATTTTTATGGCTTTCAATTTAATCCTTCAAATAAAGTTTATGATTTTTCTTTTTTCAATAGTTATAATAATTTCAATTTGGTTATTCTACTTTTTATTTCTTTTTTCTTTCTTTAGCTTTTTTGTCAAAATTTTTATGGTTTTCAATTTTATCCTTCAAATTAAGTTTATGTTTTTTTTTTTTATAATAGTAGTGGTGGTGGTGGTGGTGATAATAATGATAATGATATTAGTGGTAGTAGTAATAATAATAATGATAATGATACTGGTGGTGGTGGTGGTAATAATAATAATAATATTAGTGGTATTAGTAAGTATTGCTGCTGCTAATAATAATAATAATAAAATAAAAAAATATATTTTTATTTAATATTAGGAATACATCTTACGTATAAGTTTATAATCTTGGATATTTAAAAGAGATAAAATAAAATTTTAGTGTTTTTAAAATGTAGACCAAGTTCTCATTACTTTAATAAATTGATTATTAAATACAATATGCTTGCAAAATACAATGAAAAAAAATATTTTTTTGTGATTTTTTAGTATGCTAAATTATGATAATATGATTTATTTTTTAGAAATTTTGCCATATGCAAAAAATCAAAATATTTAAATGTATTTTTGGAAAAGAGATTTTTTGTTTTTTTAAAATAAAAAAATGATTTATTTATTTTTAAAAAACACCTAACGTATAGGTCATAATCCCAAATATTAAATAGAAAAAGGTAAAACTATGAGGGACCAAAAAAACAGTTGCAAAATGATCCCTTAAAGAAGACCATAAATTAAATAATAATAAGGCTTCATTTGGCTAAACAAGAAAAAAAATCCGTAAAGAAAAATATCAAAATTCGTTAGGGCATGTTTGCCAAATACACTCTAAACAAAAAAAATATATTTGTTCTTTTGTAAAATTTTGCACAACCAAACACCGTTTTAGGTTTGAAATAGGCTCAACCGTAGACCTAACACCCAAAAACAATAGTCCATAAAGTTTACTAGTACTCGACCAGGAAAAACCATGTAATCCATATTAATATAGTAGCCCAACTCGTTATCAAAGAAAATAAACTCATTAAATTGTCAGCCCATGCCCAAAAACATTATAAATACAAACTACACCCATGGCAAAAGATCTATATCTAGAATCTTTAATAAAAGTTATAGCCCAACACTATTCATATTTAAACCCAGGAACATATAAACCTAGATGCATGCATTTTAAGCCAAACAGAAATTGAACATCATTCATGTCTTTATCAATTTAAAATTAATAGATATTAACTAAAAAGAGTATTGCTCATCAACAAAACAAATAAGCATAAGATAATGGGAATTGCCCAAAACTTACTATCAAGTTTCAAAACACCTTTAAAGAGAGCATTGTCCATCAAGTTCATGGTAATGTTCATCTTGATTGGTATTCCTCCTCCAGGCTTATTAGGTTAGTGTTTTATAGGAGATTTTTATAAGAGAAATAAAGAGGTTTTATAGGGCTTATAATTTGATGGAACCTCGATCTTTAGTTGTAGGGAAGTGATCCTTGCTGTTGGTTGAAGATGAAGACCCAAATTCATCTAGCTCTATAGCTGACAAGTAAGTACACTAGACTGTTTTAACAGGCGGAGTAGTGTTGGATAATATTTTTAGGAGAGAATTTGCAGGAGTTTTCCTTGCAATCAGAGCTAGAATTTTAGTTTAGAGTGAAGTATAAGTACTAGGGTGTAAGTTGACATGAAATTTATGTGTTGTGGTAAAAAGATAAGATAAATTATGGTTGAAAGGTGGACACTTGAATAACCCTCTTTTTTGTTTTAAAAGGGAAGAAGACAATAAATAATCACTAAATGACATATCATTCAAGGTCTAGACTTAAAAATCAAATGATTTGTCATCCATTAGGGGGAAATTTTGGGTTTTTTTTTTAATCTAATTTATCCATTTTCAATTTAGTCCCTTTTTAACCGAGTCCTCAATAAGTCTTAATCTTTGGGAATCTATTCAATTTCACCTCTATCCTTATTCAATTAGACCCTTGGATTTCAATATTTTTTTACAAATTGGTTATTAGTCTCATATTTCTTTAATGTAGTCCTCAATGGACCTTCACACTTCAAGTTTTTTTCAATTAAGCCCTAATTGCACCGATTAGGCTATCCCAAGTTTTAATTGGGTTCCTAATCTTTTAATTTTTGTAAATTAATTTAAAATAGACCTCCAAACTTAATTTTTGTTGAATTGAGTCCTTGATTGAATTCACAAAACCCTTTAGAATTTTAATTAAGTCATTGAACTTAATTAATGTTTTAATTTGTTTTTATCAAATTGACCTTCAAACTTTTTTTTTCTCGAATTAAGTCCTTAAATAAATCAATTATACCTATTTAAAGTTTAATTAATTCCTTAGACTTAACTATTTCTTTTAATTTTGGTCAAGTTTGGATTTCAACCTCAACTTTATCTTCATAATATATAAATGTGTTTGTTTTTGTGGCAGCTTGTGCTTTTAAGATAAACCACAAAAACAACATGTTTGTTTAATGTTGAAATACAGTTTTGTGAAAGTAGAACCCATTGAAAGTGATGTTCCAACCACAGATTTACAAAAAGCAATTGTTGGATGCTTTTTACTAAGATGCAATCTCAGTTTTGCCTCCTCTAACAACTCTTTTTCAGAGAATAGAACCGTTGTTTTTTATAGTTACCAAAATACCCCCTCATCTTCCCCATCCTCTCCGTCACCTTTACTAACCTCTTGTCCTATCTCGTTATTTTGCTTGTGTTGTCCTTTTTTGTTCATTCCTTAAAATATAAGGTTACACCTTCCTCATCCTCTGTGTTCCTTTAAATATTATGTGGACGACCATAATTATGACGGTTTGAGTGATGTGATTACAGTTGGAACATGACAAGCGTGTTCCTATAGAGTAAGACATAGATTTATAAGTAGTAGTAAAAATAGTATCCATTAC
>Ga0325411_1007053_pt1 | contig 12269 bp, 4 predicted proteins | sample PopdelMetagenome_13_FD_206181 | JGI IMG/M metagenome (GOLD analysis project Ga0325411, IMG submission 206181) | Populus deltoides microbial communities from Bellville, Georgia, United States - Xylem-PdIQD-R4 | ecosystem: Host-associated > Plants > Phyllosphere > Stem > Wood/Secondary xylem... | reverse complement strand
AAAGACTAGGATCACTTCGGGGTGCTCCTGCAATGTTTTCAACCGATTATCCATCATATAGCATGGACTCTTGTTTTTTATACACGCTCCTTGATGCTCAACTTTCATTGCCACTTGTTATAAAAAAAATTTACCTTACCCATTACCATAAGCCAATGGGACATGCTTTTTTCTTTGATGTTCCATTATGTTTTTGTTTTTGATTTTTTTTCACTTTGATTTTTTTTTTTAATTTTGATGTGACCTTTACAATTTTGATTTATGATGGCAAGGTGGGCTTTTCTAGATATGTTACGGGTGAAATGTTGTTACTTTGAAATTTTACTTTAGGTTTCGTTAATCTTTTTATGACTTTGATTTGCTCCTAGTGTGTGTGTGTTTGTACATCATGTTTTGAATCTAATCTATACATTTCTTTAACAAATTTTCCATCCCATTTGCTAAGATGGTGGAATGAGATGTAAAATGTTACTTGTAAGCAAACGTCAAGTTATTTATTGAAATCAATATACAATTAAGTTTTTGTCAAGGAAATGCCACACATGCATTTATCATGAATAATTTTCATAAATCCAAGCAAATTTGCTGTAAAGTTATTATGGTAAGGCCTATTAGCTCATCAACCATATTAATATCAGATCACATAATGTGTGATTGTGAGGATTTATAATTTGTAGCTTTTGAAAATATACACAAAAAATAGGTAGTTGTGATAATAGAAACAAAAACAAGGTGCATGCAAAGAGATATTTGGCTTGAATTTTTATTTTTATTGCTTTGGATGAAATTGACACATTTGTGCATAAAACTTCTCTACAACATCGAAATTTACATGTCTGGGAGATCATCCCATCCATAATAGATAAAATGAGTACTCTGCCTGAAAAAGCCTTCTTGATCATATAAGGATCTTCATAGTTGGATGGCCGTTTTCTTTTGTCTTCCCCTAGTATTGGAAAAATCTTCTTTAACACTAAGTCACTTTCTTTAAATTCTTTAGGGTGAGCTTGCTTATCATATGACTTTGCCATCCTCTTTTGGAATAGTTAACTATAGAATAGAAAATGATGGCTAATATCTTTATGGCTAATATCTTTTCACAGTCAATTTTGGCCATGAAAGCTGAAGTTGCTTGAGCATCTGTGTAAACTTTGTGATAAATTAAGTATATATCAACCAAAAAAAATAATTATTTAAAAGTAAATTCTTGTGGATGGTGGTGAAAAATCCACAGTATATTAGTGTAGAACTCTACATAAAGTAATGGATGAAACTATGCATAAACAATGTTGGTTGCCGATGTAAACCCACGTTTAATTTTATAATCTTTAATAGAAAATGGTGAAAATTCTAAGAAAAGTTTTATTATGACTAGAGGTAAAAAAAATTAAAATATGTTATATTATAACTAGAAGAAATAATAAAAAGGTTCGATGGGCATTTTGATAATTAAATGAAAAATCTCCTCCCTCCTTTAAAGTTAAACCTGTCGGCTATAGAAGCCATTTTTGGCTTGTGGAGTTTTAAATTCTCTCCTCTTCTTTTTTCTTTTGATCAAAGTTGATGGAGGTTAGAGGTATATGAGTTCTATCCAAATCACCAAGCAAACACGCTAAACCTAGTGAGAGATAGAGTTTAGAAGTTGAGAAAATAAGAGAAACAAATGGCTTTTAGTAAGGGAGAAAGAGAATTGGTGGACAAATTGTGTTGGAACTTCCTAAAGTGAGTTCATTTAGTAAGTGTAAGATAGTTGTTTTGTTGAGTTTATGCAAATTGTTGGGGAAATATTTGTGTTGATGAATTATCAGTTGCTTGGTATGGAAATGGTATGAATGACAACAAATTTAAGGATAAATTGAATAAAAAACCATAGGTTTCAAAGGGTGAGTGGCTGACCATATAGATATTAAATTTAAGGGACAAGGGAATTTGTGTTGTATAAAATTTTGTGTTAGTTGAGTTGTAAAAGGTTAATTGATAATAATAAAGGTAAAAAATAGTTAATATTTATACGACTTGTATGTTAACATATGTTTAGGAAGGTATAAAAAGGAAAACCTAATAAATTGATGTTATTGAAATGTTAAATTGATTAAAATGAGGTCGGTTGGTGGTTGAAATTAATGTGTATGAAACAATTAAAGAAGTTTGGTCATGCATGTATTTTTTAAATTATGGTCGAATTGACACGAGAAAATTAGGAGAAAAATTCTAATACTTTAAGCATGAAATTGTGATTTGTGAGTGTTGTGATAATTATAATATGTTTACTAATGAGATTGACCTAAAACAATTGACACTTGGTTGTTAGTGGTTAAAGATGAAGAGCTTGAAGAATGAGAAATTGAAGAAAATGGTGATAATCGATATTATGTGTTGTTTTAAATTTGAAATAGATGGACTAAATTGATATAATTAAGGAAAAGTGGGGTCTAAATTGTGGAAACTAATTTTTGTTTCAAATAAATCATAAGAGGAAATTCTTGGTACGGATTATGGAAATTAAAAATTGAAAAAAAAAAAATTAAGCATGGTGTGAATTAGAGATGTGAATGAGTACATGTATATGTAATTGATGAATTTCATAGTTGGTCATTAATTCAGTAGTTAGAATATAAATTTAAAAATTTATGTATGTTTGAAATCTAGTTGAAAACATGAAAATCAAATAATGATGTATTATGGCATAAAATGAGTTTATTTGAATATTGAGAAATTAAGAAACAAGGTAGCATGATTATGAAATTTAGTACAAGATATGGTGATAATAAAGATGAATGATTATGTTTGATTGAACTTAAATAATTTAGTGTTGATTTACATATCCTTATGGATAGAGGGGAGATGTCCGAAGAGAGACTTGCTTTTACATTCGTGTATTGGAGGCTTTAGGTAAAGATTCATCCCTTATCTTAGGAATTAATTTAGTTAATATTATCTATTAAATTACATGCAGTTTATAACAAATAAATTTTCTTTCAGGCAAAAAATTATAAAGAAAATATATATATGCCTTCAGGGCAGGAAATGAGAATTGTAAATATGACTTTTTTTAGGGGCAGGACAAGAAAAATACACATACCTTTGGGTAGGATATAAAAATAGTATATATATGATATGCCTTTTGGATATAATATATATATAGACACACACGCATACCTACAAGGTAGGATAAAAGTTATAAGAAATATATATCTTTCTTATAACTTTTATAATGCCTCATAGGGGTGTGCATGTGTATACACTCATGCGTGTATGAGGTAGGTTAAATGATAATAGCAGTAATTGAATCTTTAGAATGGAAATGTAGTAAATTAAAAATGATGTCTTTGAACAAGATTGATATAAGATTAAGTATAAGGGCAAGTGTAATATATAGATGAAAAAGATAATTATTGGACCCTAGAAAATTATATGCGTTGAATGGGTTAACCAAGATGGTGAAAAATTCATATTATGATAATAGGCTGTATTAATAATGATTATGAAATTGTTGATAAGGAAAAGTTTAATTGATGTGGAATAAAAGAACAAACTAAAAGGGAAGGGTCTTTTGAATAGTGTAAAATATTATAGCACATGATATATGTGCATAGTGAATTAGAGTAATGAAATTATAATTTTGGTCCTCAAACCAAAAACATTTGGTTTGGATGATAGGGGTAATGAAGTTTTTTTCATTTTTCATAAAAAGTAAAAATACTAAAATTTTATTGGAGATAAAAAAAAAATATATGTATGGTGTCTTAGGGTAGTTTTGGTTTTTCATTTTTGAATGCATAGTTAGATTACATAAATGCCCTTAAAGTCAGAAAATAAAAGCCTTCGGTTAAGGCTTATTTTTGGCTTTTTATGTTGGTTTTTTTTATGTGCTATTTTATTGAGGATATTATGATCTTTTAACCAAGATTAAAAATTACAAAATTTAAAAAATTTGTTGGCTCATGGGTTAAACGCACCAGCGCATGGTAGGTGTCACGCACTTCAGACAATACTTGCGGTGCCTTTTGGCGGTTGAACCTAACCTTCTACCGTGTCGCTGAATGCACTACTTTGTCCTCTCTCTTCTGGTCTAGCACATGTCGATGATTGTTGATCGGTTTATCGCTAGTGAGTCTTTCTTTCTTTTCTTCTTTTCATATCTCCTCCCTAAAACATTGTAGATTAGTCTTATTTGTTTTTGTTTTTTTTTCTACTTCGGTTTGTTTTCTTTTAATTTTTAATTTTTATCTTTGACCCTTTTGCAAAAGTTTTCTTTCTTCTCGATTTAGTCTTTCAATTTCAATTTATCATATATTATGTTTTAAAATTTGGTCCTTATTCATTTGATTTTTAATTACTTTTAAGTTTTCTTTTTGAGTTTTGATTTTTTTTATTTATTACTTTTATAAAAATTTTATTAGTTTTTTATTTCACCCTTCAATCAAAGTTTATGGTATTTTATTTATTTTAACTTGGTCCTCATTTTTTTTTTGCTACAATTATTTTTCTTTTCAATTTAACCCTCCAATAAAAATTTATGTCTTTTTTCTTTTAATTTGTTATTTTTGTCCTTAGTCTTTTGTAAATTTTTTATTTCTTTTCATTTTATTTGTCATATATATTTTTTTTAATTTGATCCTTGTTCTTTGAATTTCTATTTTTTTTCTTAGCCATTTTATAAAAGTTTTTTTTTTGTTTTGAACTTCACCCTTCTATCTTAGTTTATGGTGTATTATTTTTATTTTCAATTTTTTCCTCATTATTTTAATTTTCCCCTTTTTGTTGGCGTTATTTTTTAAAAAAAATTTAACACTCTAACTTTTCTTTTAGTCACCCTTTGATTTTTATCTTGATTTTCACCCTCAATATTTTAATTACAATTTTTATTTTAGATCCTTTTATGTTGTTGAATTTTTTTTTTGCATGTTTCCTTCTTCAGCGTTAAATGTGTTGGGGATTACGCTTCACCATTTTTCCATGTATAATGCTTCTGATATAATGATCTAAGTCACTGGTCTTAACGCAAGTCATCATCTTCTTTTTTAATTTTATCTTTTGACATTAGTTTTTTTTTTTTTGTTAAATATGATATGATAATGACTCCTTTATTCCTAAGTCAAGTTCTCAAAATAAGTGATAGCTTATACACCACCTACAAAACAAAGAACACAATAAATGCTTATTCACCAATTCAAATACTTGATAGTTAACGTCGAAGGATAGTAGTTGAAAATGGGTTATCTAATGTCCACATTATTAGCTACAAACTCATCCACATTAGTGTTAAACTCACCTAACAATCCTCCTAACATTAAATTCTTTTCACTCAGGCCTATTTTGAACTTCACCATGATCATTAACACATTGCCTCTTAAACCTATCTCCAAATTTATTGGCCATCTAATCCATCCGCTGATTTATAATGCATAGCTGAGTTACAATTTTATTATCTCCTTTTTTTGGTGTCATATTGTTGCTTGCCTCTGACATTTTCGAATATGAAAATTGATTAGTTGACAAGAAATATATATTTCTCACCCACTCCCTCATGTGTATACACTTCTTGTATATTGTTTTTAAGAGTAGAAATATATCAATCTTCACTAACAACCATATTCAAAACCTAAAAAAATAAAGTAATCAATCTCAAACTTTGTATATTGTCTTTAGCTACTCTTCTTCTCCTATCAACCTTCTATTTAAAACAAATCACAACAACATTGATCAAGCATCTCAATAATCTCACTAACATCAACCTATAAAAATACAAATTAGGAAAAGAATGTAATGAAATTTATCACCACCTTCACGCATTGTCCTCTTGTAAACAAACCCACAATCCTCTTGTTAAATATCATTCAAGAATCTAAAAGAACAAACTAAACCACAATTATCATCATAATAAACATAATCATTGTAAACCAACTATTAATAAAGTAAAAATACTTAAAATCCCAAAATTTAAGTTTAAAAAAAAAAATTAGAAATTTACTTCGAAGCTACTTCACCTAAATTAAAGGAGACCGAGTTGTCCCTTGTTGGAGGTGGGTTAGGTTTCGAGTTGGGTGTTGTTGATGGCTTATTTATGAGATGTTACATGGTAGTTCATTTTGCGTGTTGTTGAAGGATGATTTAATGGGATGTCATTGTTGACTCTTTTCCTATCTTGGCCTATTCTTTTTTAAGAAAGAAAAAAAGAGAGAGGAAAGGGATGATGAAATTGGACGAAAGAAGCGAGGAATCTCAGATAAAACATTTTGATTTCTTCTTCCACTCTATCTTCTTCTTCATAGGAAAATCAATGATAATGAAAGGAGAAGAAAAAGTAAACCAGAGGCCAGAAATAAGAAAACATAAATGGTTGTAATTTCATGTCTCAATAAACCAAGACAAAAAGTAGTTAAAATGCAAGGGCCAAACCTTGTTTATTATTAAAGTACATAGTGGAATGTGAGAAGGTCTACAATACCATCCACACTAGATTCGCCCTAAGATTTAGTTTTTTTTTTAGTTTTAATTTGTAATTTGTAATTTTGGTTTACTGTTGGTAAAAATTCAATTCTAGCATGATTTTAGAAATAATTATGCATTTTACTCTTTTCCTTTCATTTTCTTATGAAGTCTAGCTGAATCATAGATATAGCCTTGTAATAGATTTTAGGCAAATAATTTTTGAAAAGTAAAATAACTAGGATTTAAGTTTTTCCTCATGTCTAATGAGCTCCTTATATTTATCTTTTTGGCTTAATCAAGTTAGTTGGTGATTTTTCTTCCTTCTTGAATTTCTTTCTTCTAATCATAACAATAGTTACCGTTACTGTGGTTATTATTTATACTCAGGGCTTGTTTGGGAGTGTGGTAGAGGTTACTTTGCAAAGTGTTTTTATGCTTGGAAATGCATCAAAATGATATTTTATTTATTTTTTAAAATTTATTTTTGAAATCAGCTTATCAAAATGATCCAAAATTACAAAAAAATTAATTTGAAGCTAAGAAAAATAAAAAAAAATTCAAAAGTATGGTTGGATCGTAATGTTAAACGGGGCCTAATACCACTGTAGTTAAGCCTGCTTGTTTGATTACCACTGTCATACCACTAATACCATTACTATATAATTATTATTTAATAGTCAAAGTTTTAATAATTTTGTAGGCTAGTCATTTAAAATTTTAAAATTATGTTAGTTTCTTGACTAGATTAGTTGACTTTTTTTTTTATGTTTTCAAAAGTAATTGCTTTTCTAAAATGCTCTTTTGATTTTATTTGTGATATGGGATATTGAAAATTTGACTAGAAAAGAAGGGTGTTTTGAACACAATTAAATTATTCAAAATATTAATATAGTATTTGGTTACTGTTTTAGAACATAACATATGGAGAGTGAGGAGCCATAAGAGACAATGCAAAAAAAAAAAAAAAAAAGACAGACATAATTATGTTTGGTTATGGTAGACAGAACAAAATAACATATGAAAAAGTCTAATTTACTTTTAATATGAATTACTATCAACTTACATATTTAAAAATAATTAGATATTTTTTTACTTTAATTTATATTGAGTGTTAAAGTTATTAATATTATAATAACCCTATTTATAAAACCCAAATTCATATGGTAGGTCAACTTGGAACTTGAACCGGTCCGGGTTTAAGAAAAAATAGAGGAAGGATTGACTTGACCTAATCCGATTAAAAACCCGAGATAAAACATAAGTCAAAAACCCGTTGACTATTTTTTAAAAAAATATTTTTGGTCGAAACAAGGTTACTATAATTCTTTTCTTTTAAAAAATATTTGGATCAACATTGGTTAACCCTCTAAACTCGAGACTCAAGCCTTACCTTGGGTTGATTCCCAGTAGAAGTTTTAAAACTATAATAATAACTATTTTTATCCATATGTTGACTTGAGTTAACTCTAGTTGACCTTCCTAACTCGTGACATGAGCCTTACCACGAGTCGACCTTTGAGTTGGATTTTAAATTTATAATAATAATAACTTTTATCATTACATTGATGTTTCTGACTCGTGACCTAAGCCTTACTCTGAGTTAAGTTTTAAAACTAAAATAATAACCATTTTTATTCTTATATTGACTCAGGTTAACATGGGATAACCCTTTCAACCCATGACCCGGGCCTTATCCTGGGTCGAACCTCGTATTAAAATTATCATAATAACCATTTTTATTCTTATATTGACACGAGTCAATCCAAGTTAACCCTTTTGATCCATGACTTGGGCGATGCCTTGGGTTAAGACCCTGAGTCAAATAAAAAAAATTATGATAACTTATGTTAACCCAAGTCAAAGGGGGTCAACGCTCAACTCAAAACGTGACTCAAGCCTTTCTCTGAGTCTACCTTCGAGTCAGGTTTTAAGATTATGATAACAACTACTTTTATTCTTTTGTTGACTAGGTTTACCCTCTTGACCCATGACTTGGGCCTTGTCGTGGATTGACCCCCAAATTGGGTTTTAAAAACTATGATAATAACCATTTTTATCCTTACATATCTTAGTTGGATAATTTTGGAATTAAGAATTTCTTACAAGGATATTTTAGGAATAAAAAATAAAAAATAATATCTTTAAGAAGATGTCCCCTCTGTATTTTCTGTTTTGGAAGTACAAAAATTTCCTCCAAATTTTACCAATGAAAAATTTATTTTTATATCCATATCTATGTTTTTTTCATCCAAACACATTTATGTTTTCAATATCTTAGTCCCTTCTGTCTCGGGATAATAACTAAACACTACCTAAAAAACAACTAAATTAAAAACATATAAGAATACCAAAATTCCATATGGAGTTAAACTAAAGGAATTAACTAATTATTTTGTTTAGCATTCATAGGTACTAAACTAGATCAATGACTTGTGCTACATTGCAGGTCAAATCAATTTTTTTAGCATTACAAAAAAATACCAAAGCATTGCTAACGTGTTTGTTTTCTACCAAGAACTTTTTTGTATCATAAATTCAAAATTTGATGCACAATGAACAATATCTTTCTTTTTTTAATATTGAGATAGTGATATACTGAGTGATATTTGTTTTTTCTAAATACTTAGATGACAACATATTAGATCGACTTATGTTAACCTCGGATAACCAAATTTGCAACTCAAGTCATGAGACCGTGATAATCACATAGAAAAAAAAAATCATGAAGCTCAATTCTCAATCACTAAAATGTTGAAGGATGAAATTGAAAAAAAAATATTTAATTTTAAAAAAGGATAAAAACTTACCCGAGTCCACTTGAATTAACCTCCCATTGTCATGAGAATGTGATAACCTGATGGGGAGCAAATTGAAAAATATTATGAAACCCTATTCTTCACCAATCCAATGTTAAAGAATAAAATTAAAAATAAAATCAATTTTAAAAAGAAAAAGAAATCTAGTTAACCAAGATAAGACTGTCATATCTGTGACCATAGTCAACATATCACAGGTTATTAGGCTGAGATAAATTCATAGAAAAAAAATCATGAATCTCAATGCTCAACCAACTAAATGCTGAAAGATGAATTTGAAAAAGAATCAAATAACAAAAAGTACAAAACAATCGAGTCAACCTAAGCTAACTTGCTAAGCCTGCGGCCCGAGTTATAATACTAAGATAAAGTAATGAAAAGCAAACAAAAAAAATTAAAAAACTCAATTCTCAGTCAAACTAATGTTAAAGGATGATAATGAGGAAAAAAAACTAAATCCAATGATTGAGGACCAAAGCTAACATCCAAAAATAAATGATAGACCACTTTTCAATCTTGGAGAGAATCAAACATGAAAATCAAGGGAATGAGAGAGAAAGGAGAAAAAAAAAGGAAGATTAGGTCACTAAAGCCAAACCAAACTTCCTCTACGTACACGTAATGCCATGGAAGGAGAAGGACATACACGTAATGCCATGGAAGGAGAAGGAAGTTAAGACGAATCTAACGAAATTGTAGAAGGCTGACAATGGAGTTTAGATGCTAATAATAGAGGTTAGAGGTTGTCACACGCGTCGTCCAAGTGTGACGACCCTTCTCACACATAACGGTGTTCAAAAAAATTGATCAACCATGAAAACCAAAAGAACTAAAGAAAAATTAACTGAAAAAACCGAACCGAGATGAAAAACTGATTAAACCGATTTTTAAAACCATATATTCTAATAGGTCCAGTTCGATTTTGGTTTTATAACTCAAATTGACAAACCGAACCGGACCAACAAAAAAATCCTAAAAAGTCGTCGTCTATATAAAAGGTTTATAAATAGTTAATTACCTAACCCCAACATAACCCCCCTCCTCCCACCCTCATAAAAAGCTGTTGTCTGTGCAAATTGCATACCACCTCTCCACCTCAAAACTCATTCTTCTTTTCCCTTTCAAGTTTTCAACTGCTCTGCATTCTGCGTATGTGCTTTTGCATTCTCTTCTCTCTTTACTTCTAGCCAAACACAAACCCATATCTCCATCTTTCTAGCTTCTCTTCTCTCTTTACTTATGTGCAAGTCGTCACGATCCTTCTTTAATCTTGCAAGTTGCAGTAGAAGGAGATGACTCCTTCATTAAAGAACAGACGGCAAGGTAAATTTTATCCTTATAGCTTCTTTAATCAGATATCTTCACTAATCTTGTCCTTGCAGGATATAATAGATATTCAAGGCCCTGATCTTTCAACTCCAGTTGCTTTTTTTCTTTGACTTCAAGCCCACTTGCCTTCAAATCCAAATCTACAGCAGGCAGGATAGAGTTTAGTTCTGCTTTTTAGATTTTGCTTATTTGCTCCTGAATAATGTTTCGAACTCTTCTGAGGCTATTTGATTTGAAACTTTTTCTTATTTGCATGCTTTCATAAGTATGTGTGTCAGTGTGTGTTCTTTTAGGTTACAAAACAATTCTGATATAAATGTATCATAGGTTACAAGGTTGGTTGCAATGTGAAAACATGGTTGTCGGGCAAGAATGTTAGCTTCATATTAAATTCAAGTTTGCTTTTGATTTTGTTACCTTCATGATTTATTGAATTTTTAGATATTGATTGCTCTGCTTAGAGAGAAAGGAAAGCACTCTATACAAATAGTTACAAATCATTGAGCCCTCTATTTGTTGGATTAAGTTTCCTGGTTTTATGATAAAAACCAAATTTAACCAGACCAAACTGATTCAGTTTGAACTAGTTTCGGTCCGATCCGGTTAGTATTTTTTAAAATCAATATAACTCGGTTCAATTGATTTTATTAGTTCAAACCGAATCGTGAACACCCCCTACTCACACATGCTAACCATTTCTTCCTTTTCATTCAATTTGGTTCCTAAACAATAATTTCATACTCAAATTTGGTCTCTAAATCTTTAATTATTTAACCAAATCAAGCATCAATCAAGTGCTGAATTTTTTCTTGAACACCTTGAAAATCCAATATGAAATCAATTAAAGCCAACTTCTCATTATAAAAAAATAAAATGAAAGAAAAAAAATTGAGTGAAAGTGACATCATTATTACAATCTACTCTAATTATGTGAGTGTACAGTGCTTTAGCTAAACGTTCTAGTTGCTTTTAATTAATTAATTTAATAAGAGTTTCCTAGACAAGCACTTTATTTACAGAGGGCCACCATGATATCAAGAGGACCTCCATCTTGCTTGGGCCTTCGGCTTCTGAGGGCCGAGCTGAACAACTGTTGTAATTCATTTTTTGGGCCTAAAATAATGAGATATTTTGATAACAAGGCTGCCAAACGTCAACTCAAAAAATGGCATGAACAGATTCTGCACAGTGGACAAACATTACTTGAGCAAGTATTTCGCATCCTCCGGTGTTTTCAAGTTTCAGCAGATTTGATTTAAGATGAATTTTATTTGAAAATATATTAATTTTTTTATTTTTAAAAAATTATTTTTGATATTAATATCTAAAAATAAAAAAAATATTAATTTTAAATAAAAAATTATAAATTTTTTAAAAATATAATTTCAACTGCTTTCCGAACACCGTGGCTTATGCCTGGCTCGTTAATTAATTTCTTACGGCAGCTTTTTATATGATTATTGCAAGATTGTTTTTACCATGAGACCGCATCATTCTAGCAGCAGGCCTGTTTGGTATGATAGCATGGCCTTGCCTTTGAAAGATTTAATTTTCTTTAATAGTTTAAAAAAATTAAAAAATATTATTCTAATATATTTCTAAATAAAAAAAACTACACAATAAAAAAAACCAGTAAAGTAAATAGATTGGTCTGATGATTTCCGATACTGCAAACGCTAGGTGAGGTCT
>Ga0325411_1007052_pt1 | contig 12272 bp, 9 predicted proteins | sample PopdelMetagenome_13_FD_206181 | JGI IMG/M metagenome (GOLD analysis project Ga0325411, IMG submission 206181) | Populus deltoides microbial communities from Bellville, Georgia, United States - Xylem-PdIQD-R4 | ecosystem: Host-associated > Plants > Phyllosphere > Stem > Wood/Secondary xylem... | reverse complement strand
TATAAGTTTATCAAATTTAGCAACCTAATAAAAAAAATTCCTCTATCTTTCTATCTCTAATAAAGCTAGGGACATCAATTTTTAAACATAATTCTTTCATCTCATGATAACTTCTATTAGGCCCATGTGTATTATAATCAACATAATTTTATAGCCTCTGTCAATTTCATTTTCATCAAATTCCTTCAGATAGACAAGTTATCTAAATGGAAATGTAGGAACATGTTTGGGGTCTAGTCTACCCTGAGATAAATTTCTAGACACATTCCTTTCCTCATCACTATCATTGTTTTCACCTTTCCCTAGCAATTGATACAACACTTAATTATGTTTGCTACTGAACACCTTAACCATTCAAATCTTTGTAATAAGGTTCTTTATACTACCTTTTGAGTCACCATAACATTTTAAAAAGCCTTAATATTTTTTTCTATTGAACATGTCAACCAACTTTGATACCATATCCATATCATATAATAGAAAGAAAGAAACCAAGGTTTTATAAACTCTAAAATTATAACTAAACTTTAGAGAAATCTCTGATTTTATAAATATTAAATGTCAATAATTCTTAATTGTTCTAAAAATAAGTTAGGCAATCCTATTTATACCAGTCCTATACCTGAATTCTAGTCCTTATAAGAGAAAAATCTTTACTGAAAGTAAGATAGCTAATATAGATCCAACTAGTATTAAGATTCCTAAATTAAATATATAAAGTAGAATCCGAGTAGCATTAAGATTCCTAAATTACATAATAAAAGTAAAATAACAAGGAAAATAAAATAAAAATTCCAAAATAGAAACTCCTAAACCTAATTTGGACATGAAAATGACCTTAGTTGGTTACAGTAAGCTAAATCCTTATAAAATCGATCTTATAGAAGCACTCATAAATTTTAGTTTGGTCCAACGATCGGATTGAAAATTATGATAATATTTATCAGCAAACTTGTTTGACTCATTCATACTTCTTCTTAGATTCGGACATATCATTATGGCTTATGATTATACATGCTAAATGTTCCATGTTAGTTGATACACATGTCAGTAATGGTATGGATATTTGTAGTATTCATATTAACCTCAAGCTACACTACTACCTTGGCCTTACTATTTAACAATGCAACAAAATCAATCGTTGTAATTGTAAAACGAAACCTATATTGAGTCTTATGCTTACTTTATATTTGAACAAGTTAGGATCTACTTAAGATTCAAAGATTTAACACTTATGCCTTGTTTTTTTCATTTAATACTCTTTTTTAGAAACTACTTTTCAAACTTTAGAAAAGTTAGCCAATAAAAAGTGGTTTCCAATCAAAGGAAAAAATAGGCCTTTCTTTAAGGAAAATGTTTTCCTCTTCTTAGTTTTGAAAAAAACTTTCATTTTCTTTAACAGAAAATAAACCTCATACCCTAAAGTTCCACCTTTCATAAATCAATCTCTCTCTCTCTCTCTCTCTCTCTCTATTGCATTTTCTTTTTCCTTTTCTGTAGTTAGTAAAATCTTTTTATGTTTTATTTTCTTTTTCCTCTTAGTTTGGATTTTTGAGTTGTGATTGTAATGTGGATCTTGAAATCTTATTAGTTTGAGAAAGACATGGCTATTAGAATTATGTCAAATCATATGCTGACATCAACTTTAAAGAGAACACCAAAGTGCAATCTGCTTCAATTAAAAATGATAGTGAAAATGAAAAATTATATAAAGAAAAGAGGCATCTTCCTTTAATACACAAAAACAGGTAACATAAAAAGAGAAACTATACCTATAAAGATGATGGTGTTGAAAAGTTGTCTAAAAAGGTTAGAGAGGTAACATTAGCACTTCAAAACTTAAGCAAAAATCAACTTGATGTTAAGAAGCTATATGCAAAAGTGATGAAAATTGATGGTTTTGATGAGATCACTCTTGATGATATTTTTGATCATTTGGTTTAAAATAAAATTTTGGTAAAAGCATTTATGACAAAAATTACTAACTTGAGAAAAAGTTAGGTTCAAAATCTTGTGAAACAATGCTATTATAAGTCTGGATGCTAAGATAGTTTAACTAGGATAAGAAAATCAATTTTTGTTATTTGACAAGTATATTTATGTTTGTTATTTGGTCAAGTATTGTTTATGTTTTTTAATTTGAACTAATATCTATGAGTATAATATCAAAACTTAATATTGATGCATGGTATGTAAGATTTAAAATGTTTATATTTATTTCTTGATGTTTATCAAATAGTTTAGTTTGTTTAAATTAATTCTAACCAAATAATTTTTTTTAAAACAAAGTGGCAGCATTTCTGTTATTATAGACGTGATTCCATACCTGAAGGTCTTCCTTGGCATGTGTTGTAATAAATACACCACGATTGATATTACACTTCACAACAATGGATTTGCCTTGTTAAGTTTTACCTATATCTATGTATATATTCCCCTTAATTCGTTGGAGATATTAACTATTATATATGCATGCCACGTATAAATAACTATAGTCTAGTTGATGTCTAACTAACCATCTACATATGTCAGGTATTTCATAGAGGTTCGTCATTGGTTAATGACATGTCGAGGGAAATAGCAAGACTAATAGAAGAAAGCAAGCTTAGGATGATGCCATGGTTAAAAGCGATCATCCTCCTAAATTTGCCACAGCTTTAACCATTTTCATATTTATGATCATCCTTCTACTAAAAAAAATGGCTTCTTGTGAGATGTAAATTGAGGCGCCTATTTTCAGGATAATTCATAGTTTATGAGAAGGTTTCTTAAATAAAATATTTATTCACAATAGCTAGGAGTAAATTAGAAACCATTCAAGTTAAGACTTTCAAATAGAATATGTAGGATTCAATGTACAAATGTTAATTTAAAGGCATTAAACTAATTACTCTTCAATTATGGTTGTCCATAAACTAATAGTTAAAACTAGTCACTTGTCGCTTCGTCATGGGTCAAGTCAAAATTGTTTTTGATATAAAAAGACAATTATCTTAAACAAAGCAAGAAAAATTCTGATTTTGAATTCAAAATTTAAAGCATATGTTTAATAAAATTGACCAAGGCTTCCATAGCCAACAAATGTAAATGATAAGAATCAACAAGCAATACTATAAGATTCATTGTAGGTAGCAATTCAACCAATTACAAGAGCATGAGCCAAACGGATCAAATAGATATTCAATAGACTGATTTAGGCTAAACAAGCTTCGAGAATTTCTTTTAAGATGGTCAAGTATGAAGTTGAGTTCAAAAAAGAATCAAGCCTTAATCAATATGATCTAAGCAAGAGATGGAGCTGCTTAACTTGTATTAGAGCTTGGTTACATAACTTTATTTTAATGGTTATAACTTTCAATTGGACCATTGGATCGAGCTAAAATTTTGTCAGAAGATTCTAAAGGCCATGTTTTCTATAGGGTTAAATTTTGATTGTTGGTTCTAGAGTTATCATCTTTTGAGTTTGCTTCAGTTAGTATTAGAGCTTGACTTTAAAATCAAGTTTTATTTATCTATCTTTAAACTCAGTTTTATTCATGTTTTGAGTATTGTTTTTGTTGTTAAGTTCAGTTTTCTCTAAAAATTATGAAACTATAGTTTTGTTAGTGTTCTTGATTTCAGCTTTACCATAATTCCTAGTTTTCTTTGTGTTCTTGATTTTGGCTTCACTGTAATTCATAGTTTCTTTGTGTTCTTGATTCATCTTTACCCTAATTTTTAGTTTCTTTGTGTTCATGACTTCAACTTTATCCTAATTTTTCTAGCTTGTGGTGTCATTGAAAAAAAAGATTTATCTATCAAACTAGTATTCTGCCAATATATATATATAAAAAGAGAAAAGTTATATGTTATTTATTTTCTAGTGAAATTTATAAAAAGAAAGAAAAGAGGAAAGAAAAAAGAAATCACAAATCATAGTTGTGAAAATTAGTTTATTGTTAGGATTGTGGATTTGAGATCAGTTTGAATTGAAAATGTCAAGTTGATTGAAACTATATTGATTTTGAGTTCTTAAGTTCTTTTCAATTAACAATCAGTTTGTTTTGATTGATTCTAAATTAAATTCAGATTGTTATTGAATTTAGGTTTGTTTGTTGAGTTTTTCTTATTCCTAGTTTCGTTATCATTTTTCTTAATTGTTATGTCTTTTTGAATCCTTTGGTTGAACATTATAATCTAAATTTTTTTTTTTGCTTTTGTTCAATTCCTTTAAAAATTAAAAAGGGGAGCTAACAGCGGTAAAAGGGAAAAATGTGAGAAGCCAAATTACAAGCAAAACACTAGTAGAGTGACACATCTTTGAGAGTAAACATTAAAGGGAGTGTATGAGGATTATTTACTAGCATTTTTTTTCATATTTAAAGATGTCTTCTAAAGTCGAATCATCACATAAGAAGGAGAAGGAGAACACTTATTTTGTTTTGCAAGTTATGCAAAAATAATTTGAGATGATGAATGTGTTATTTGGTGAGGTAAATGATTGAATGGAAAGACATAATGTCATGATTGCTAGTTCACAAAAGAGACCATCCCAAATGGTTTTTAATGCCAGAAGGCCAAAAAAATATGCTACCAAACTTATAGATGAGTTTGTTAACGAGAATAAGGATAGTGATTTAGATGAATTCGATCAAGCTTTATTCGACTAAAGAGGTAGAATTTGGCAACATGGTACTTTCGATGATATGAGGTTTTGACATTTTAGGGATTCTAGCTATAAAGGATTTAGGAGAGATATTGAGTTTTTTGATAGTTTGGATAGAAATCTCGAGAGTATTAATATGAAGATTCTTGTTTTTCAAGGGAGGAATGATCTAGAAGCTTACTTAGAGTGAGAAAAGAAAGTGGAGTTTATTTTTTATTATCATAACTACTTGGATTAGAAAAAAGGTAAAATTAGTTGTGATTGAATTTATTAATTATTTTATGGGAATAACTTGTTTTGAGTAAGAGACGGAATCATGATAGGCATATTAATACTTGGGATTAGATGAAGGCGATAATGAGGAGGCGATTTGTTCCTAGTTAGTATTATTAGGATTTGTATCAGAAACTGAAAAGCTTAACTCGAGGTTCTAAGAGTGTAGAGGACCACCATAAAGAGATAGATATAGCTATGATTCAAGTGAATGTAAATGAGAATAAAGAAGCTACCATGGCTAGATTCTTGAATGGTTTGAACCATGGGATAACGAATGGTGTGGAGTTACAACACTATATAAACTTAGAAGACATGGTGCATATGGATACAAAGGTAGAGTGATAACTCAAAAGAAAAGGTAGTTCACGACAAGTTTAAAATTTAGGTTCTTTTTCATCATAGAGGCTGAATTAGAAGAATGATAAGGATGCCCAAACTAAGCTGAATGTGAGTAGTAAAACCGAGACAACTAAGGTTAAGAAATAGTTCTCTACCAATATTTAAGGTAAATATAATTCTCGACCACCTCATAATCATTATCTTAAATGTTTTTATTATTTGGGAGTAAGTGATATAACATCACAATGTCCAAATAAAAGAGCGATGATTTTGTGTGATAATAGAGAGATTGAAATTGAAAATGACGATAATTATGAGAAGATGTCACCACTTGAGGATGATAGTGATAATGATGTAGAGCATATGGTTAAGGGTGAGTCACTTATGGTTAGGCGTGCATTGAAGGATGGTTTGGAGCAGCGAAGAGAGAATATTTCTCATACGAGATATCACATTAGTAAAAAGGTATGTAGAATAATTACAAATAAAGGAATTTATGTTAATATAACTAGTAATACTCCTATATAAAAGTTAAATTTTCCTACTACAAAACACCGTACACTATATAAGCTGCATTGGTTTAATGAATATAAGGAAATAAATGTGAATAAACAAGTTTTAATTTCTTTTCCAATTAGAAGGTATAATGATGATATATTGTGTGATTTTTTTCTATGCATATTGGTCATATACTATTAGGTAGGTTATGGAAATTTGATTGGCAGGTTATTCATAATAAGTTCAAGAATAACTATTTATTTATAAAAGATGGGAAAATTCATCACCCTTGTATCGTTAACCTGAAGACAAGTGTATGAAGAACAATTAAAATTAAAAGGAGAGAATAAGATCAAGATGAGAGAAAAGAGAGATTCAACTTAGGGAAGTAAAAAAAAAAAACAATTGGCCAAGAATAGTGAGAGGAGATAAAAATAAAAACTGGACGAGAGGAATGAAAAAAAAAAAGAGTAGTAAAAGGAGAGACAAGAGAAAGGGGCTATGTGAAAAGAAAGGAAATGAGAGTTTTGAGAGAAAAATAAATAAGCATAAGAGTTTTTATGCAAAAAAGAGTGATATTAAGAGTACCTTTTATACTAAGGAGCTTGTATTTATACTTTTTATATAAAGAGACATGTTTTAACGCTAACGATCTTGGTTATTCTCTTCCTAGCGTTGTTGTTTCTTTGTTACAATTATATGAAGATGTATTCCTCGATGATTTCTTAATGATTTACCACCAGTAAGAGAAATAAAACATCAAATTGATCTTGTACTTGGAGTTGTAATTCCTAACCGACTAACCTATACAAGTAATCCATAGAAGACAAAGGAGCTTCAACGGCAAGTTAAGGAGTTGATGTTTAAGGAGTACTTGAGAGAAAGCATGAGTCCATGTGTGGTACCAGTGCTTCTTGTGCTGAAAAGGGATGTGTCTTAAAGGGTGTGTGTGGATTGCCGAGTTATCAACAATATTACGATAAAGTATAGAGATCCAATTCCTAGGCCAGATGACATGTTAGATAAATTGCATGGTTCATTTATCTTTGTGAAAATTAATTTGAAAGATGGATATCATCAAATTAAAATGAAAGAAAGATATGAATAAAAAACTATTTTTAAGACTAAATATGAGTTATATTAATGGTCGAGTAGTCATTTGGTCTCACTAATATACAACTCATTTATAAGATTGATGAATCATGTTTTGCATGTATTTATAGACAAAATTTTTATAGTCTATCTTGATAATATCTTAGCATACAATGAAGCTTAAAGAAGCATATCAATCATTTGCATTGTGCACTTATTTTAAGGAATGAGAAATTATATGCCAACTTAAAAAGTATACCTTTTGCATTAATTAAGTTGTTTTTCTTGGATAAGTTAGTGGAAAATGTATAGAAATGTTGAAGAAACTCTAAAAGAGTGTTCGACATCAAACAAAAAAGAAAAATAAACAATATGCATATAAAGTTAACAAATGTCGTATGCGTTTTATCTTTAAACCTAGTGATTGAGTTTGGGTTTATATAAGTAAGCAAAGATTTTTAACCATAGGCGATCTAAGTTGCATCCTGAAGGGGATGATCTATTCCAAATCCTTTAATGGATTAATGATATGAAGTTCAAACTTGCAGATGAGTATAATATTAGTGCTATATTTAATGTTTCTAATCTTATTCTTTTGATGTAGGTGAAGATTTAAGATCAAATTCTTTAAGGAGAGAGGGAATGATTAGAACCAATTAGCAAAACCACATGATTCATTGCATATGCTGATTGGACCAATTACAAGGACAAATGCCAAGAGGATTAAAGAGGCATCAAACATAAAGTTGAGTTCAAAGGATGATCAAGCCTTGATTAATATGATATAAGCAAGAGATGAGTCTACTTAACATGTACTAGAGCTTGACTATATCACTTTATGTTAATGGTCATAATGTTCAATCTAACCACTCTATTTAATATAGGGTTAAAAATTTTATAGCAATCAGATATCGAAAAGGCCTTTCAATAAGTTCTAGAAGTTGTTATATGGGTTGAGCTTTATTTATTAAGACTTGGACTTTGTTATTTTATTTCAAAAGTTCTTTTAAACTAGTTTATTATGTTAGTTTAGAAATAATATTAGAGAGGATTTCTCTTGTTTATGGTTCTTCATTAAACTACTCAAAACTTATCAACGATTTTTTCTTTATGGCATTCAACCCTCATACCTTTGGTTCTTGATTTATTATAATCAACAAATCAGAGTTTTCATCCAATAACTATTGTTCTTTGGTTCAAGTAATCAATGAGTTCAGTTCTATTCAACTTGATTGTAACTTTCTAGGTTATGATTTAATCTTAATCATAGGTTCTCAGGTTCTTAACCTTTGGGTTTGTATCAGTAAACACTATCAAAATGCTATTTTGTTTTTTTAACCAAATACCAATTCAAGAATATGAGAAATCAACTTAGATCAAAACACCTGATCTTGTTTCATAAGGAGCCATAAAAGTTTTATTTATTTATTTATCTAGTGATATTTTTATATATATAATAAGAGAAATAATTTAAATTTTATTGAAACAAAATAATTTTCTAATATAAACTCTCCTTTTTATTATTATTGTTCTATGCCATTTATTTAATAAAAATCAGAAGCAATCACCATAAACATAAAAAAAAAAAAAAAAAGAACTTTAAGGTTGTAAAACAAGGATAAAAAGATATTTGTCTTATTAAAACTTTTTTTTATCTTATTAAATCATGTGGGTCAACCCGAAAGCTCTTGGACTCAACTATTTACTTAGCATGAGTTTCAAATTAAATCATATAAGAGTTGAACTAATGTGACCCAGTTGATTTGGAGGGTCCAACAATGACCCAGTCGACCTAATCAAAACCAAGTTTGATTAAAATAATTGTAGACCATCGTTATTTTAATTATTTATAAACATTAACATGATGTTTTAGGTGGATCCAGGTCTTTAATTATAGCCTAGCTGACTTGGTGGACCAAGCCAAGATCGATTTGCTTTAAAAATAAATAAATTAAAACATATCAATCTAAAATTTCTTATAAGAAATATACTCGGACAAAAATATTTTAAATAGACTCGGGTTAACCTGTCAAACCCGTAACTTAGATTATAAACTCTTATTGGGTTTAATAACCTTATCTTTTGAAATTTAATTTTTTGTATAATTGAACGATTAACATCTAAAAAACATAAAGGAAGTTCTTAATCAAAATTTAAAGAAATAAAAAAATACATATAAAATGAGAGTTTGAATTAAAATTTTGAAAGAAAAAACTAAAAAAAAGGTTAGGGATTTTGGGTTATCAAGAACCCCAAAATCCTAGACATGTTTAGGCCTAAAAACCTAGACATTGATTTCTTCTTTTTCTTCTTCTTTTTTTTCATCCACCTTTTTTTTTGAAAGAAAAATAAATAGATAAAGCATCATCTACAATAGAATAAGACGCATCTTCTAGAAACCTAATTTTCAACCATAATGGTGGTTGAAAAATCAGGGTCTAGTTTTTTAGACCCTAGAAACCCATTTTCAACTAAATTTTCATCTAAAAACATCTAAAAAAGCACTTCAGATGCTTTAAAAAAATAAATCCAGTTGCGGTCTTAAACTTGGAAAAAAGCAGTCTCAAAATAAACCCAACTTTGAAAACTTTTGAGTCTCGATTGATTTTTTTAGGCAAGATGAACGTAAAAAAATACCTCAATTGAACTCTTTTTTTGTTAAAATTAACTCGTTTACATTAAGATCAACTTTTATTGTGGTTGGAATGGGGCCAAACCAATAACTCTATTTCGTTCATATGTTTTTAATGACTTTCTCTTTTTTTTTTTCAAACTCGGAATCGAGATGAGATAAAAATAAAGTCTTGAATCAAAATATAAAATCTCCAAATTAAAGAGACCAAAAAGAAAATGTAACTTAATTTTCGGTAAGAAAAACTTATGTTTTTTTCATTAGCCAAGTCTCAAATTTTTTTTCTAAGAAAATCTTATGTTTTTATGAGAATTCATGTCATTTATGTTTCAATGTTTTTTTAATTAAATCTTAAAATAAAAAAATGAAATTAAAAATAAAGGGCATGCTCACTTATAAATGAAAACGACAAATTATGCTTGATTTTGTTTTTACTGATACTGAAATGAAATGAGATTGAGTGAAATTAATGTTTTAGTATTTGTTTTTCTAATCTTTTAGTGCTAAATAAACATTTTGCTTGTCAATTTTTGACATTCATTATCTCCTCAAGGCTTATTTGGTCATTTTATGTTATTTTGATAAAACAAAAATTCAACTCAATTTATAATTTCTAAAGGTCAAATAAAATATTTTTAACAAAAAGTAAAAAGTGAAAATACAAAAAATAAAAAATAAAATAAAGGGTGGAAAGTGTAAAATAAGATTTTTCATTCATATTTACATTCAATTTTTACATTTTTTATATGAAATGCCGTCTTTTTTTTTTAAAGAACTTATCCTTTTTTGTTAATTGATTCCAACAAAAATTAATTAAAAAATCAAAATAATTTAAAGGTAAAATGAAAATAAAGAAGAGTTTGAGTATAAAGTTAATATTACTCCAAAAGATTAGCCAAAACTAATATATAGCAAATCCAAATAGACATGAATTACCAAGAAACTTCAAAGTCCCTACAATCAGGCCGAGTCAGCTCATTTTAAAAATAGAAAAACTCAAATGTGAGGTTGAAACCACTTATTTTGCATGAACAGATGTACGGTTGAGAATTTTTCTAGGAAATATTTTTGGCGATTCAGCTTAAAACAACAGATGTTATAATGTCCAACACAACCCAAGTCATTGGATAATTCAGCACAAATAAATCAATTGCAAAAATTCATATATAATTTTTGAAATATTTTATTTTATTTTATTTTTTAATATTTATAATTTTTCTTTATAAAAACATGTTGGGTTCCTGAATATCATACACGCAACATAAATAATAAAATAAAATTATTCGGGAGTCTTTAAGATCTCGTTAGACAGATCTAAAGTTGTTTAAAGATTTATTGTCACAAGATCTGATTTTCTTCAGCTTTGAATAATTCTTTAAAAATTGTGCTGTTATAAACTATAAGTCCTTCAATTATTCGATCTCCAATAATAATCCACACAAATCACCCATGATAAATCTTTTAAATCTCTATTTAGAAGAGATGAATTGTTATGTTTAGAGTGTTAGTTCTAATTTTTTATTTACATAGTTTTTTTTGTTTAACAGACAACTCATAAAAAATAAAAGGCATATCTTACTATTTAATTATAGGAAAATATGAAAAATCCAATAAATTGATAAAATATCAATTTGCCCCCTGAATAATATTCATCTATTAATTTAGAATAATTTTAGAAATTAACTCAATTAAGTCCTTACTTGAGTTTTCTAGGTCTAAAAATATAATCCATATATTAATTATATTGTAGTCTTTAATTTCTAAAATATATTTTAATCAAGTTATACTTAATTAAATCATCTTAATTTAATTTTTGACTAATGATTCTTATTATGTGTGACCCATCAAGTTCTAATATGTTGACCCAAATATAAATTATAATTCTAATTAAATAGAATTAAATTAATTAATTTATTATCAATTCAATAATTGATTAATTTATAATGGAAGATAAGGTGTATCGTTTAACAATGTGTCATGATCCCCCAAATATTAGAAAATTCATTAGTAATTTAACTTAACCTTTCAGTGATTGGTTTCTTAGTGTAATTAATATCATTTCATCAATAATATTTTGATTTAACATTAAAGCATAAAGTATGTCTACCATGTTAAACCATGCTTATTCTTTATATAATAGTTATTAATCGTTTCAATAAGATTTGAAATTCTTTTTAAATCTCATTTTATCTTGGTCAAGGATCTCTTAATCAATACTTTTTGAGAACATATAAACTATTTTTCCTAATTCATCTAGGGTGATAAATCCTCTCTTGATCAATTAAGTACTTTCATATAATTCATGTTATATCCAATGTCTACCCCTTCATTACCTCGATTAAAATAACATGTAACATGATTAAAACATAACATTCTCTATAAAGATAATGTAGTGATCTCAAATCTAAGGATCACTTGCACAATCGTTACGTGAGCCTTTTCATAGACATATGTTATCTCTCTATATAGAATTTTCATGCAGATCAATTCAGTGTACATGTCTTGTGACAAACACTTACATATTAGTTCTAGATATTTCTTATAACTTAGCTTATAAGAACAACCGTTTCTTTTCATAAATAAAAAAATATAATATGTATCAATCTCTGCGACTCTAATAAATGTCTAATATTTAAGAGGGTATCAATCAGGAACATTTTAGAAACAATACTTTGATGCAATATAAATCTCATAATTATAATAACTTTATAATTTTCTTTACAAAATATTTTTGTCCCATAAACTTTATTTTTATTCTAGATTTATTAATTTAATATTATATAAATATTA
>Ga0325411_1007050_pt1 | contig 12274 bp, 11 predicted proteins | sample PopdelMetagenome_13_FD_206181 | JGI IMG/M metagenome (GOLD analysis project Ga0325411, IMG submission 206181) | Populus deltoides microbial communities from Bellville, Georgia, United States - Xylem-PdIQD-R4 | ecosystem: Host-associated > Plants > Phyllosphere > Stem > Wood/Secondary xylem... | reverse complement strand
TGACAGAAGGGTTGCTTTGTTATTTTAAGAATGTCAGAGGACAATTCTCTCCTTGCAGCAATATATTTACTTTATCAAGTTTTGTTTTTGTGTTTTTTTTTTAAATTATTTATTATTAATTTATTTTAGTATTTCTAGATCATTTTAATACGTTGATGTTAGAAATATTTTTAAAAAAATAAAAAAATTATTTTGATGTATTTTCAAGTAAAAAATACTTTGAAAAACAACTATCGTCATATTTTCAAATATACACTTAAATTTAAGGATAAAAAAATAATAAAAATAATAATAAAAAAAAAGAATTAACAATAGAAAATAAAGTTGCAAATACGAAGAGCACATCTTATTGTATTTATTAAGAATACTATCTATATTGTTATAATATAATAGTTATTTAGCAAGCACAACTATTTAGCATTGCATTTTAAAAGCACTTTTGAAAAAATTTAAAATTTAAAATTTTATATTTTGCTTTAAATTAATATGTTTTTGATGTTTTCAGATCATTTTGATGTGTTGATGTCAAAAATAATTTTTTTAAAATAAAAAATATTTTAATATGTTTTGGAATGAAAAACACTTTGAAAAGCAATCGCAACTATACTCTGAAAACACGCTAACTCGGATCACGTCAACAATTCCTCCTCAAGGCTCGACTACCAACAATCTTGGTTAGAATATTAGCCAAATGTTCTATAATTTTCACATACTCATATATATGAAATTGCTGTCAATTTTTACAGGGTTAGTTCAATCATGTTGTATTCCACGATAACTGATGTATTATTGTAATATAATTTTATAGCTACTTAAAGGAGGAAAACCAAGCTCCCCCGTAAGCAAGCCATGAAATTATTCATTGATATAATATCAAAATCTTGATAATCAAATGGTCACGAGTTTGAATATCACCATTCCTATTTATTTGATAAAAATTAAGTATAAGGTAATATGAATCTGTGTAAGTTTCACGTTCAAAAGCTTTTATTTGAGAGAATGTGTTACAAAATAATATAAATTATATTTTAAAACATCATCTAACCATATAAATTTTCAAATTAAATTAGTTTTTTAATACGATAACATCAATAATGGCATATTTGACAACAACAGTCTAGGGATAAATTGCTAAACCAACAACAACAAACTGTAGAGTCAAAGAATACAGCAAAATACAGCGGCAACAATTACAAATCAGGATCATTTTGCTAGACTATAACAATCTTGCAATATGGTAAAAAATAATGTGGCAATTAAACACAACAATCAGCGAAAACCACACCAGATACTCTGTCGCACTAACAAAACAAGCAACACTTATGCAATGTTGAATCATCAACAACCTGCAATATCGAAATATAAGTGACAGGTCACTTTGTTCAAGGTGCTCCCGCCGAGAAGAAGTTCTCTCGACTGGATGATCCTCTTGGCCTCCAGCAAGAATAATGATAAAAGATCTTCGTATTCAAGTGGCAACTATTTTTCTAAAGGATAAACAAGCAAAACCTAGGGCTCAAGAATGGATATTCTATAGGTGATTGATCTTGACAACCAAGTGCACCTTGCAACATCTCAAAACCTTCAGACTTTCTGGGACCATATTGCCTCTAAAGCGCCTGAAGATCACAATTAATTAGAGTGAAGACCAATTACCACCATGCTCTCAATTAGCCTTGATGGCTCATTTAAAAGGCCTAATCGCCCATCTTGAGAAGCACTTAATATTATATTCCTTTTAGGGGGCCAATCCAACGAACACACCTTGCCAATGTGTCCTTGAAGAGTCTTGCAACAAACCATATCGGTGGCCATGGCTGGGACAAACAAGAAAGGAGCTTCAGCTGCTGTTTTCTAGCTATATATATATAATGTTAAAAACAAAGACTAAGGATGTCTTTCAGAATAGGGTAGTGGTTGTGGTTTAAAGTGTTTTTTTTCTCAGAAATACATCAAAATAATATTTTTTTAAATTATTTTTGATATCAGCACTTCAAACACTAAAAGATTTAACAGTTTTACCGACGAAATTTTTCCGTCGGCGTAAGACACATATTCCGTCGGTAAATTAATTACCGACGGAATCACAAAGAGTACATGAACAAATTTATCAACTCAAAAGTCAAATGATTTAAATAAAAAATATTCATGTTTAATACTGGTTTTATGGTGGATAATCAAAGTTATTAGCAAAGGAAGTTCACTAGCTTTTGATGCCTAAAATTCTCTATAAAAAAAAGGCTAAGAAAGAGTATTTAGGGTTGGTTAGTTCTACATTATTTTGACAGAATTTGACACTCTTCTTCACCTAATTTTCTAGCGTTGCTATTTTGTTTTTAAACATTTGTTTCCTCTCTAAACTTCCTCCTTATCTAGAGCTTATGTTTAGTCTTTATAGATGGATCATTGAGTAATATTTCACTAGTTTGTTGGACTTTGTTTAAAAGTGCACCTAAACAAGGTGGTGTTGTTGGAATATTGAAAGACTTATTGAAGAAAATCCTTATACACCAAGTGAAGAGCAATAAAGTCTTATGAATAAAGAATTGATCCTTGACAATAACAAAGCTTGATCAATTTTAAAGTGTTTCAACAAGTAAGTACCTTTCTTTAATTTTGTTTTAATTTATACAAAGATATATAGTATGATTAGTATGCATGCTAAAATCTTTTTTTAATATCAATTGCAAGTTTGATATATACTTAGTTTGCATGCTAGAAACTTTATATGTAGTATTTCTTTTATGATTGTAAATGGTCATATTCTGATTATATTGCATGTTTATAAACTAAACATATTTTCCTCACTTGTTTAATTTTATTTGTTAATTTTAGGCAACAATCTTAAAGCTTTATGTTTTCTATGTGCATGTTTTTTGTTTAGTTTATATATTTATTGCAATCTTGTATGTTGTGTTCATGGTTTATTGGCTTTTGGTTATAGAAATTTTTATTGGCTTGATGCATGTTATATGTCTTAATCTATCATAACATGTTTTTATGATCTTGCCTTGTTGAAGTATTTATTTGAACTTTTTATAATTGGTATAGTTTTTTTTTTTTTTTTATCAAATCTTGGTTTGTTAAATTTTTTTGGATATTTGCACAACAACATAGCTTTTAGTATCTTGCTTGGTTGAATATATTATATTAGTTTAGCTTTTGGTTTTTTGATAAAATTTTATCAAATTTTAGTTTGTTAAAATTTTGTGATCAATCTTTTTATACTCGTTGAGAAACCAATTTTGTTATATAATTTTGGATATTGTTTTAATTATATTTATCATGATGTTATCTCGAGAAATGGTTGTTCCAATTAATGTTGCTTTGGCAACTGCTACTTTTGTAGAGAGGATTCCACCATCACTTTTTATGGTGAATGATGAGAAACCTAAAATGTTCAATGGATTGAACTTTAAGAGGTGACAACATAAAATATTATTTTATATGACCACTTTGTACTTGGCTAAATTGTTGTCAAATAATAAATTCGATTCCATTATTATGGTAGCTTTGGACATATAGACTAAAAGTGATTTCATGTGCAATAACCACATCTTGAATAAATTGGACATTACACAATGTGATGTGCATAGTTTAATCAAAAGTGCAAAAGCACTCTGGAAAGCTTTGAACAAAAAGTTTAAGGTTGACGTTGTTGTTATGAAAAAGTTTACAATTGACAAATTCTTAGATTTTAAAATGGTTCATTCAATGATCATTATAAGTCAAATTCAATAGTTTCAACTCACCTTGCATGATAGTTATGCTAAAGATATGATTATAGGTGAATTCTTCCTAATGGTTGCAATTATTGGAAAATTACCACCATCTTAGAAAGAATTCAATAATTACTTTAAGCATAAGAGTGAGAAAATAAGAGTTGAAGATCTCATTTTGAGGCTAAGGGTAGAAAAAGAAAACAAGTTATCCAAAAAAAAAAGAAGAGCTATCTCTTCTGATATAGTCCTTAAGAAAAAAACTTGTTATGAAGGGGATAAGTATTGATAAAATGTTTAATGAAAAATATTTTTTTTCTGCAACAAGATAGGACACCTAGCCAAATGTTGTATAAATAGGGCTTAACAGAGTAACCCAATAGAGGGAATGATTGTTGAAGCCTATATCAACGAGATTGATCATCTCACTGATGAAGTTTCAGAAATGAACATTATTGTTGTTGTTTTTTTAAGTCAATCTAATAAAAAAATAATGAGTAATGAAGGGTTGCCACTGGTGCAACAAGACATATATGCACCGAAAAGAGAATGTTCTCCACTTACAAAGAAGTGGTTGGTGAACACTTGTACATAAGAAATTCATCAGTCTCCAAGGTATTAGGTGTTGTGAATGTCATATTGAAGATGACATTCAAATAATTCCCGACCCTCAACAATATGCTTTGTGTTATTGATATTAAAGTGAACTTAATGTATGGTTTATTATTGAGAAAAAAATGATTTTAAACTGTCTTTGAAAGGGACAAATTTGTACTCTTTAAAAATCAGATGTTGATAGGAGAGGGGTCTTTTAGTGATGATCTCTTTAAAATGAATATAATGACCATTGAAACCATGGTTGAAAAGAGTAATAATAATATCTTTTTTTCTTACTTGCTTGAGTCTTGTGACATGTGGTATGACATGTTAAGCTATGTGAATTATAACTCTAGACAAAGGTTAATAAATCTTAATTTATTACCAACTATAAGTTTTGAGAAAAATCATAAATGTGAGTTTGTGTAAAATCAAAATTCATAAATTTTTTTTTTCATTTAATTAAAAGTAGTGAACCTCTATAATTAATTCATTTAGATATTGGTGATTTAAAATTTATATAAACTAAAGGTGGAAAAAAGTATTGCATTATTTTTTTAGATGATTGCATAAGGTATTATTATATTTATTTGCTTAGAAGCAAAGATAAGGCTCTTGAAATGTTTAAACATTACAAGAATAAAGTTGAAAATCAACTTGATAAGAAAAAAAAGGTAATAAGAAGTGAAAGAAATGGAGAATACAAAACACCATTAGGTTAATTATGTTTTTAAAATGATATTATCCACCAAACTATAACTCTTTACTCAACTCACAAAATGAAATTACGGAACATAAGAATTGAATATTAAAAAAATTGATGAATGCCATGTTGAAAGGTTTGAGAGCATCTTAGAACTTGGAGGGGAGATAATTCCAATTATATACTTAATAAAACACCCCATAAAAAGTTAGTAAAAAAACCATATAAATTATGAAAAGGTAGAAGACCCTCCTACAAATATCTCAAAGTGACGGGGGTGTCTTGAAAAGGTAACAATACTTGATCCTAAAAAAAATCAAGATAGGACCTAAAATTATGGATTATATATTTATCAAATGTGCATACAATAATAATACATATTAATTTTTTATACATACTGTGTATTTATTTGATATGCATACAATAACAGTGAATATCAATTTTTTGTACAGAAGTCAAGTATTAAGGATATTCATCCTAATTTTATTATGGAATCAAGAAATGTTATATTATTTGAAGATGTGTTTCTATGAAAAGAAGCACGAGAAAATCATTCACTTAAGAGAACTATTGAGGATAACTCATGTAATCATCATCAACAAGAAAATAATGAAGTTAAGTTTAGAAGGACTAAAAGGGAAAAAAATAACTAAAATATTTGGTCTTGATTTTCTAACATGTTTATTAGAAAATGAACCTCAAACCTACTCCGAGGAAATGTCCTGTCCAAAAGCTTTCTATTGGAAAAAGGCAATCAATAGTAAAATTGAATCCTTGATGAATAATCATACATAAGAACTAGTGGATCTTCCTCTTAGAAGCAAACTATTAGGCCATAAGTGGATCTTCAAAAGAAAGATGAAAATTGATGGCATTATTGATAAATATAAAGCTAAACTTGTTGTTAAGGTTTTAGACAACAAGAAGATGTTGACTATTTTAACATATATTCACCCGTATCAAGAATAACTTCCATAAGAATGTTAATAGTCATATCAATTATTAACAAACTTGAAATACATCAAATGGATGTAAAAAAAACTTTTTTAAATGATGACCTTGATAAGAAGGCTTACATGGAACAATCTAAGGGGTTTGTTGTCAATGGATAAGAAAAAAAAGTCTGTAAGCTTGTCAAATCATCAAATAGTGTGAAATAAACACTTAAACAATGGCATGAGAAATTTGACAAGGTTATGTTGTCAAATGAGTTTAAATCAACAAAGTTGATAAATGTGTCCATGTGAAAAACATAAATAAAAGTTATGTCATTGTATGTTTCTACGTGGACGGTATGTTAATTTTGGGCAGCAATGATCATATGATTAACTCTACTAAGAAAGTGTTAACTAACAAGTTTGACATAAAAAATTTAGGTGTTGCAGATGTCATACTATAAATAAAATTTTTTAAGATATCTGATGGATTGGTATTGTCTCAATCTCATTACGTTGAGAAAATGCTTAAAAATCTTTCTAGATGTGAGAATAACATTGTGGAAACACCAATGAGCATAAATATCTATTTGTCCAAAAATAAAGGTAAGGGAATAAACCAATTGAAATATTCTCAGATAATTGAGACCTTGATGTATGTTATGCCTGCATAATATGGGTGAGAAAAAAAAACTGAAAAACCAATTTAATTGATTTAACCGAAAAAAATTAACTGAAAAAACTGAACCGTGAAAAAAACTGATTAAACCGGTTAGAATATTTAAAAAAATATCCAGTTTGATTCGGTTTCCGGTTTTGTAATGCCTAAATCGGACAACCCGAACCGGTTCGGTTTAGAAATGAGAAAAAGAAATTAAACCAAGCTGCGAGCCGCCCTCTTCCTCCCATTAGGCATTAACCATATCAGACTAATTTCGTTTCTTTCAGTTTCACATAGTCGCCCCCTCCCCTCCCATTAACCCTTTCATTCACAGTTTCACACAGCCGCCCTCTCCCAACCATTAACCCTTTCATTCATACAACCGCCCCCTCCCTCTAAAATTTTTGAGACACAGACAGTGTCTTACTGTCTTTCTTCTCCTCCTCAGTCCTCAATCCACAGTGCCACACCCAATTCTAAGATCTTCACCGATGACTATTCTTCGCATCTCAAAAGAAACCATTGTGCGTGAGGTGGCGAAACTATTACCGCTTCCAGAGCTTTTTCAATCTATTGTTTCTATCAAAGCCAATTACATCGCTCGCAAACAAATAACTGCAGTCAGCAGAGCGAGTAATCTTGTCATATAATTACAGATTTAATTAATTGTTGCTTGTTGATTTTATATTGTTTCTATTTTTCTATTTTGATGTGTTAATTATGTTAAATAATGTAAAAATGAAGGTGAAACAAACACAATCTGGATTGGAATCGTTGTCCTTGTCTTAGAAGATGATCAATTGCAAACAATATGTCCTCATTTTACTGATTCTTGTTTTGGTTTTTTTTGAAGGACAAATGCTTTTGCATTATTTTGTTTTGGTTTGATTCAATAATTGATTTCATGCATTGGGTTGCTCTTTAAATCCTTTTTTTCATGCTCTGGTTAAGTCTGTTTCGTTGTGTGAGAGATGGGGTGGTTAAGTCTGTTTCGTTGTGTTTCATTGTCGAGATTCATTGTTTAAATCCTTTTTTTCATGTTCTTCTGGTTTGTGCAGTCTTAATTTCAGACTTTTTAGTTTGGTTTTTGAGTCTGTCATTTTCTTCCTTGAATGTTTCTAATTGATTGCTTTGCTATTTTTGGGTTCTTCTACCCAAATTTGTTGGCTGTTGCATCATGGCATTGCAATTAATTGTTCTTTCGAGTTCTTCATTGTTGTTGGCTGTTGCATCATGGCATGGCATTGCAATTAATTGTTCTTTCGAGTTCTTCATTGTTGTTGGCTGTGGTTTTGAGTTCAAGATACAGAAATATTAACATGTTTTCAATTGTTAATTACAGATGGAAAACCTTCAAAATCAAAATGCTTCATCCACTGGCACTACCTCAACATCAACCAATGCCCCAGCTTCAAACACTAACCCAACATCAACTACTGCAGTATCCGCCACGGATAATAAACGTAAATAGCTTCAAGTCCTATCAAGGAAAAGAAATGTTGATGATAAAAAAAAAGTCACAAATTTGGGATCATTTTACAAAACTTGATGGTGATCCTACAACCCCTAGAGCTGAATGTAATTATTGTGGAAAGGATTATGCTTGTCATATTATTATTAATGGGACAAGTAATATGTAGAGTCATTTAAAAGTATGCAAAAAGTTTCCTTTTGTGGTTGATTAGAGGCAAAATTTTTTGGTATTAGAACCTAATAAAGCAGGGGGTGAATCAGGAGATTGAAGTATGGGAACTCTCAAGACAATAGGTTATGATTATGATGAATATAGACAAGCACTAGTCAAAATGGTTATAATTGATGAGTTGCTTTTTAATTTTGTGGAGGGTAAGGGATTTAGATTATTTTCTAGGACCGTGCAACCTAGATTTGACATTTCTTCTCATTTTACTATTATGAGAGATTGTTTGAAACTTTATGGTGAAGAGAAGGAAAGATTAAATAGAGTTCTTAAGGGTCAACGATTATGCTTAACAATAGATACATGGACATCAATCCAAAACATTAATTATATGTCCTTAACAGCTCATTGAATTGATAATGAGTGGAATTTGCATAAAAAAATTTAGAATTTTTGTCAAGTTTTCAATCATATAGGTGAGACAATTGGTCAAGTTATTAAGGATTGTTTGTTAGATTGGGGTGTTGATAAACTTTTAACTGTTACAGTAGACAATGCAAGCTTTAATAGTGTTACTATTTCATATTTAAAGAATGTGATGAAAGATTGGCCACCTAATATATTATCAAATGAGCATTTGCATGTTAGATGTTTTGCACACATTGTAAATCTCATTGTGTGTTGTGTGTGATGACTTGAAAGAGATTAATGTTTTAGATGTTAAGATTCAAAATGTAATTAGGTTTGTGAGATCTTCACCTTCTAGGCAACTTGCATTTAAGAAGTGTGCAGAAAAGTTGCATATAGAGTGTAAGAAATCATTGTGTTCGGATGTTGCAACTCGATGGAATTTAACTTATCTTATGTTAAAAGCTGCTGAAAAGTTTGAAAAGATGTTTGTGAGGTTAGGTGAAAGTGAATCTAAGTATATGAGTTACTTTTTGGAGGTTGATTTAAAAAAGGAATAAAAAAAAAAACATAGGGCCACCTAGTTTGGAGGATTGAGAAAATGCTAGAACTTTGCTGAAGTTTTTAATCTTTTACATGGTTACATTGAGATTTTCTAGCTCATTGCATGTCACATCAAATTCTTTCTTCAATGAATTGATTTACATGCATACAAACTTGTTGCAATTGTGTAAAAGTAGAGATAATATTTTAAGTGGAATGGCGATGAACATGATGTTAAAGTTTGAGAAGTATTGTGGTTGTGAAGCAAATTAGAATTTTTTATTGTATGTGGCTAATGTTTTGGATCCACGTCTTAAGTTGAAATATGTGAAATTTTGTTTTGGTGAGTTGTATGATTATGACAAAGCACAATTGCTAACAAAGAAGGTGAAAGATAATTTGATGAGTTTGTATGAGTTTTATTTGAAAGCTGATGAAGTGGTGGATGATAATAGACATAAATAAGATGTTAATGATGCTATTGATAATATAGAGGTAGATGTTAATACTTTAGCTCGATTCAAAAGGCACTTACAAGAGGAAGATAATGTGGAAAATAGAAATGAGGTTGAGAGGTATTTGGTTGATGGTTGTGAGGATCCTAATGATGATAAATTAGATATTTTGGGTTGGTGGAAGATTAATGCTTCAAAATATAAGATATTTTTGAAAGTTGCACAACATGTTCTAGCTATTCTTATATCCATAGTGGCTTCCGAATCAGCCTTTAGTACAGGCAGTCGTATACTCGATCAATTTCGAAGTTCTCTATCTCCAGCAACAGTTCAAGCACTTATTTGTTGTCAAAATTGGTTGTATCATGGATCAATTGCAACTGATAATAGAACCTTGATGAATGATTTTGAAACCTTCGAAAACCTTGAATCAAGTAATATTTCTTATAAACTTACACATTTTATTTTATGATTTATTAATTAACACATTTTTATTCTAACATGTTTAATTTTTTATTTTGTAGAATTCGATGGAAAGTTGCATCTAGCAACGGATGATAATTAGTTCACAAATTGATGCATTTATCGAAAACATATGGTAAAAATACTATTTTTTATTTTTATAACTTCTAATTTAATTTATCATGTAATAATTCTAGATTTTGAATTTCAGGTATCAAAGTGCAATGTTCTTGATGTGCTTTTTTATTGAGACGATGTGTAAATGAAGATTTATTTTTTTGGCTTGGAGTATTTTATGATAATGTTATTTGTTGTTTTTTCTTTAAGCCCTTTGAAAACAATGGTTTGTAATTTGGATTAATTTGAATTTTAACTTATTGGTGTGTGACTGTGTGTTATTTAAACTTTTTTGAAGCAGGAAAAAAACATTAGGAAGGTACAAAATATATTGAACACAAGATTGACAATAACAACTTAATACAAATGAATATTTAGTGGCAAAAAAATTAAATATACTTTTGAATCTTTTAAGAAAATTAGATATTATTAACATCAATTATAAACCCATCAAAAATCCACTAAAAGCCCATTAACAACCCATTACAAAGCCACAAGAAAGCCTGAAAAAAGAACATGTGTTTTTCAGTTTTGGATATTAAAAACTAAACCCAAACTAAACCAAAATTGATCGATTTGAACTAATTTCAGTTTAGTTTTAGTTTTTTTTTTTTTTTTCAAGTTTGGTTATCTTTTATAAATAAAAACCGATGCGAAATGATCACCTCCAGCTCTACTACCTTGAGTTCATGGTTTTCTCTCGCACGGGTTACTCCCCTGTTCTCGTGGTGTTCTTTTTGTATCTTCTGAGCTATGAAAAAACAAATAAAACAGCCATTTGGTATATAGTTTTTGCTACAACCATGTCGTAATTAGGATTTGTTGTTTGTTTCACTACCCCGCGTGGCTGCAGGTCGGTCAGGCTTTTTTATTATTTTTTTTTTCCTGAAGTCAAAATGCAACCTCCGTACAAATTATAACTCCCTGTTACGAGCATATAAGAATTTTTACACAAGAAAAACTGAGATTAAATGTCACGAGTGATGCTAATTATAAATCATATATTACTATCTAATGTAAAAATTTAATGATTTTTTAATATAATATCAGAACTTCATAACTAAGCAGTTATAAATTTAAATATCATTATATTTATTTATTTGATAAAAAATCAAGCACAATATAATATCAGTCTATGCAAGTTTCAAATCCAAATAAATTTCACTTAAAAAAATATATTAGAGAATAATATAAATCATATATTAATTTAATAAAAATTATAAGTCGTATATAACGCAAACCAATCATTTATACTCTATACTTACAATCAATTGACTAGAATTTCAAATTGGTTCTATATATTTGATATTTCACCCACCACTTTTAGTGGTTTCTCTACGCACCCACTCTCTCCACCACTAGTGCTCATGACCGTCTGTGTTTCCATTATGAAAATCATCAACAAGTTGGAGAGGTTGACTTGTTTATTTTGTTCTGAAGTCGCACTAAATCATGGACACAAACTTGGCCAAGTCGTAACTCCAACAATCCCACTAGGCTCCTCTCATGATTGCTCCAAAAGCATTACATTTTCATATTTTGAAGACGACAACCAATATTATTTTTATTCGAAGAAGAGATAAATGGGCAGGAAAACTGTTAAAAATGTTTTAATTAAAGAGAGGACCAATATTGTGCAGTGAGTGAGTACACTGTATTTTTTTCCTTTTTAGACGTGGAGACAATGTTTCATTCAAGAAAGGGACAGGATAATATTGTCTGCCATAAAATCACTCCAGTTTCTGCTATATATCTCTAGCTAGTAGTTATCAACCTTGGTGTCATGGAATCCATGAAGTTGTAAAGGCCATAACTACTGGTTCGGATAAAGTAGTGGCTTGGAAGTTGTATTCCGTGGAACCTATTCCCATATCTCTGATTAGAAATTAAGGTTAGAGCCAAGAATCATACCTTTCCCTTTGCTAATGACATGACCTAAACGCCCAAATTAAGTTATAATTATCAAATCAATCTAATATATTGGCCCCAAGCATGATTTTCTCCAAAAGGGAATATATATATATATATATATATA
>Ga0325411_1007049_pt1 | contig 12274 bp, 5 predicted proteins | sample PopdelMetagenome_13_FD_206181 | JGI IMG/M metagenome (GOLD analysis project Ga0325411, IMG submission 206181) | Populus deltoides microbial communities from Bellville, Georgia, United States - Xylem-PdIQD-R4 | ecosystem: Host-associated > Plants > Phyllosphere > Stem > Wood/Secondary xylem... | reverse complement strand
TAATATTTATATAATATTAAATTAATAAATCTAGAATAAAAATAAAGTTTATGGGACAAAAATATTTTGTAAAGAAAATTATAAAGTTATTATAATTATGAGATTTATATTGCATCAAAGTATTGTTCCTAAAATGTTCCTGATTGATATCCTCTTAAATATTAGACATTTATTAGAGTCGTAGAGATTGATACATATTATGTTCTTTTATTTATGAAAAGAAACGGTTGTTCTTATAAGCTAAGTTATAAAAAATATCTAGAACTAATATGTAAGTGTTTGTCACAAGACATGTACACTAAATTGACCTGCATGAAAATTCTATATAGAGAGATCACATATGTCTATGAAAAGGCTCACGTAACGATTGTGTAAGTGATCCTTAGATTTGAGATCACTATATTATCTTTATAGAGAATGTTATGTTTTAATCATGTTACATGTTATTTTAATCGAGGTAATGAAGGGGTAGACATTGGATATAACATGAATTATATGAAAGTACTTGATTGATCAAGAGATGATTCATCACCCTAGATGAATTAGGAAAAATAGTCTATATGTTCTCAAAAAGTATTGATTAAGAGATCCTTGACCAAGATGAAATGAGATTTAAAAAGAATTTTAAATCTTATTGAAACGATTAATAACTATTATATAAAGAATAAGCATGGTTTAACATGGTAGACATACTCTATACTTTAATGTTAAATCAAAATATTATTGATGAAATGATATTAATTACACTAAGAAACCAGTCACTAAAAGGTTAAGTTAAATCACTAATGAATTTTCTAATATTTGGGGGATCATGACACATTGTTAAACGATACACCTTATCTTCCATTATAAATTAATCAATTATTGAATTGATAATAAATTAATTAATTTAATTCTATTTAATTAGAATTATAATTTATATTTGGATCAACATATTAGAACTTGATGGGTCACACATAATAAGAATCATTAGTCAAAAATTAAATTAAGATAATTTAATTAATTATAACTTGATTAAAATATATTTTAGAAATTAAAGACTGCAATATAATTAATATAGGGATTATATTTTTAGACCTAGAAAACTCAAGTAAGGACTTAATTGAGTTAATTTCTAAAACTATTCTAAATTAATATATAAATATTATTCAGTGGGCAAATTGATATTTTATCAATTTATAAGATTTTTCATATTTTCCTATAATTAAATAGTAAAATACACCTTTTATTTTTTAAGAGTTGTCTGTTAAACAAAAGAAACTATGTAAATAAAAAATTAAAGCTAACACTCTAAACATAACAATTCATCTCTTCTAAATAGAGATTTAGAAGATTTCTTATGGGTGATTTGTGTGGATTATTGTTGGAGGTCGAATAATTGAAGGACTTATAGTTTATAACAACACAATTTTTAAAGAATTATTCAAAGTTGAAAAAGATCAGATCTTGTGATAATAAATCTTTAAACAACTTTAGATCTGTCTAACGAGGTCTTAAGTACTCCCGAATAATTTTGTTTTATTATTTATGTTGCGTGTATGATATTCAGGAACCCAACATGTTTTCATAAAGAAAAATTATAAATATTAAAACATAAAATAAAATAAAATATTTCAAAAATTATATATGAATTTTTGCAATTGATTTATTTGTGGTGAATTATCCAATGACTTGGTTTGTGCTGGACATTATAACATCTGTTGTTTTAAGCTGAATCGCCAAAAAATATTTCCTAGAAAAATTCTCAACCGTACATCTGTTCATGCAAAATAAGTGGTTTCAACCTCACATTTGAGTTTTTCTATTTTTAAAATGAGCTGACTCGGCCTGATTGTAGGGACTTTGAAGTTTCTTGGTAATTCATGTCTATTTGGATTTGCTATATATTAGTTTTGGCTAATCTTTTGGAGTAATATTAACTTTATACTCAAACTCTTCTTTATTTTCATTTTACCTTTAAATTATTTTGATTTTTTAATTAATTTTTGTTGGAATCAATTAACAAAAAAGGATAAGTTCTTTAAAAAAAAAAGACGGCATTTCATATAAAAAATGTAAAAATTGAATGTAAATATGAATGAAAAATCTTATTTTACACTTTCCACCCTTTATTTTATTTTTTATTTTTTGTATTTTCACTTTTTACTTTTTGTTAAAAATATTTTATTTGACCTTTAGAAATTATAAATTGAGTTGAATTTTTGTTTTATCAAAATAACATAAAATGACCAAATAAGCCTTGAGGAGATAATGAATGTCAAAAATTGACAAGCAAAATGTTTATTTAGCACTAAAAGATTAGAAAAACAAATACTAAAACATTAATTTCACTCAATCTCATTTCATTTCAGTATCAGTAAAAAAAAATCAAGCATAATTTGTCGTTTTCATTTATAAGTGAGCATGCCCTTTATTTTTAATTTCATTTTTTTATTTTAGGATTTAATTAAAAAAACATTGAAACATAAATGACATGAATTCTCATAAAATCATAAGATTTTCTTAGAAAAAAAATTTGAGACTTGGCTATATGAAAAAAACATAAGTTTTTCTTACCGAAAATTAAGTTACATTTTCTTTTTGGTCTCTTTAATTTGGAGATTTTATATTTTGATTCAAGACTTTATTTTTATCTCATCTCGATTCCTAGTTTGAAAAAGAAAAGAGAAAGTCATTAAAAACATATGAACGAAAGAGAGTTATTGGTTTGGCCCCATTCCAACCACAATAAAAGTTGATCTTAATGTAAACGAGTTAATTTTAACAAAAAAAGAGTTCAATTGAGATATTTTTTTACGTTCATCTTTCCTAAAAAAATAAATCGAGACTCAAAAGTTTTCAAAGTTGGGTTCATTTTGAGACTATTTTTTTCCAAGTTTAAGACCGCAACTGGATTTATTTTTTTAAAGCATCTGAAGTGTTTTTTTAGATGTTTTTAGATGAAAATTGAGTTGAAAATGGGTTTCTAGGGTCTAAAAAACTGGACCCTGATTTTTCAACCACCATTATGGTTGAAAATTAGGTTTCTAGAAGATGCGTCTTATGCTATTGTAGATGATGTTTTATCTATTTATTTTTCTTTCAAAAAAAAAGGTGGATGCAAAAAAAAAAAGAAAAGAAAAAGAAGAAATTATTGTCTAGGCTTTTAGGCCCAAACGGGACTAGGATTTTGGGGTTCTTGGTAAGCCCAAAATCCCTAACCTTTTTTTTAGTTTTTTCTTTAAAATTTTAATTCAAACTCTCATTTTATATGTATTTTTTTATTTCTTTAAATTTTGATTAAGAACTTCCCTTATGTTTTTTAGATGTTAATCATTCAATTATACAAAAAATTAAATTTCAAAAGATAAGGTTATTAAACCCAATAAGGTTTTATGATCTAAGTTATGGGTTTGACAGGTTAACCTAAGTCTATTTAAAATATTTTTGTCCGAGTATATTTCTTATAAGAAATTTTAGATTGATATGTTTTAATTTATTTATTTTTAAAGCAAATCGATCTTGGCTTGGTCCACCAAGTCAGCTAGGCTACAATTGAAGACCTGGATCCACCTAAAACATCATGTTAATGTTTATAAATAATTAAAATAACGATGGTCTACAATTATTTTAGTCAAACTTGGTTTTGACTAGGTCGACTAGGTCATTGTTGGACCCTCCAAATCAACTGGGTCACATTAGTTCAACTCTTATATGATTTAATTTGAAACTCATGCTAACTAAAGAGTTGAGTCCACGAGCTTTCGGGTTGACCCACATGATTTAATAAGATAACAAAAAAGTTTTAACCAGACAAATATCTTTTTATCCTTGTTTTACAACCTTAAAGTTCTTTTTTTTTTTTTTTTATGTTTGTGGTGATTGCTTTTGATTTTTATTAAATAAATGGCATAGAACAATAATAATAAAAAGGAGAGTTTATATTAGAAAATTATTTTGTTTTAATAAAATTTAAATTATTTCTCTTATTATATATATAAAAATATCACTAGATAAATAAATAAATAAAACTTTTATGGCTCCTTATGAAACAAGATCAAGTGTTTTGATCTAAGTTGATTTCTCATATTCTTGAATTGGTATTCAGTTAAAAAAACAAAATAGCATTTTGATAGTGTTTACTTATACAAACCGGAAGGTTAAGAACCTGAGAACCTATGATTAAGATTAAATCCTAACCTAAGAAAGTTACAATCAAGTTGAATAGAACCGAACTCATTGATTACTTGAACCAAAGAACAATAGTTATTGGATGAAAACTCTGATTTGTTGATTATAATAAATCAAGAACCAAAGGTACGAGGGTTGAATGCCATAAAGAAAAAATCGTTGATAAGTTATAAGTAGTTTAATGAAGAACCATAAACAAGAGAAATCCTCTCTAATATTATTTCTAAACTAACATAATAAACTAGTTTAAAAGAACTTTTAAAATAAAATAACAAAGTCCAAGTCTTAATAAATAAAGCTCAACCCATATAACAACTTCTAGAACTTATTGGAAGGCCTTTTCGATATCTGATTGCTATAAAATTTTAACCCTATATGAAATAGAGTGGTTAGATTGAACATTATGATCATTAACATAAAGTGATATAGTCAAGCTCTAGTACATGTTAAGTAGACTCATCTCTTGCTTATATCATATTAATCAAGGCTTGATCATCCTTTGAACTCAACTTTATGTTTGATGCCTCTTTAATCCTCTTGGCATTTGTCCTTGTAATTGGTCCAATCAGCATATGCAATGAATCATGTGGTTTTGCTAATTGGTTCTAATCATTCCCTCTCTCCTTAAAGAATTTGATCTTAAATCTTCACCTACATCAAAAGAATAAGATTAGAAACATTAAATATAGCACTAATATTATACTCATCTGCAAGTTTGAACTTCATATCATTAATCCATTAAAGGATTTGGAATAGATCATCCCCTTCAGGATGCAACTTAGATCGCCTATGGTTAAAAATCTTTGCTTACTTATATAAACCCAAACTCAATCACTAGGTTTAAAGATAAAACGCATACGACATTTGTTAACTTTATATGCATATTGTTTATTTTTCTTTTTTGTTTGATGTCGAACACTCTTTTAGAGTTTCTTCAACATTTCTATACATTTTCCACTAACTTATCCAAGAAAAACAACTTAATTAATGCAAAAGGTATACTTTTTAAGTTGGCATATAATTTCTCATTCCTTAAAATAAGTGCACAATGCAAATGATTGATATGCTTCTTTAAGCTTCATTGTATGCTAAGATATTATCAAGATAGACTATAAAAATTTTGTCTATAAATACATGCAAAACATGATTCATCAATCTTATAAATGAGTTGTATATTAGTGAGACCAAATGACTACTCGACCATTAATATAACTCATATTTAGTCTTAAAAATAGTTTTTTATTCATATCTTTCTTTCATTTTAATTTGATGATATCCATCTTTCAAATTAATTTTCACAAAGATAAATGAACCATGCAATTTATCTAACATGTCATCTGGCCTAGGAATTGGATCTCTATACTTTATCGTAATATTGTTGATAACTCGGCAATCCACACACACCCTTTAAGACACATCCCTTTTCAGCACAAGAAGCACTGGTACCACACATGGACTCATGCTTTCTCTCAAGTACTCCTTAAACATCAACTCCTTAACTTGCCGTTGAAGCTCCTTTGTCTTCTATGGATTACTTGTATAGGTTAGTCGGTTAGGAATTACAACTCCAAGTACAAGATCAATTTGATGTTTTATTTCTCTTACTGGTGGTAAATCATTAAGAAATCATCGAGGAATACATCTTCATATAATTGTAACAAAGAAACAACAACGCTAGGAAGAGAATAACCAAGATCGTTAGCGTTAAAGCATGTCTCTTTATATAAAAAGTATAAATATAAGTTCCTTAGTATAAAAGGTACTCTTAATATCACTCTTTTTTGCATAAAAACTCTTATGCCTATTTATTTTTCCCTCAAAACTCTCATTTCCTTTCTTTTCACATAGCCCCTTTCTCTTGTCTCTCCTTTTACTACTCTTTTTTTTTTTGTCATTCCTCTCGTCCAATTTTTATTTTTCTCTCCTCTCACTATTCTTGGCCAATTGTTTTTTTTTTTTTACTTCCCTAAGTTGAATCTCTCTTTTCTCTCATCTCGACCTTATTCTCTCCTTTTAATTTTAATTGTTCTTCATACACTTGCCTTCAGGTTGACGATACAAGGGTGATGAATTTTCCCATCTTTTATAAATAAATAGTTATTCTTGAACTTATTATGAATAACCTTCCAATCAAATTTCCATAACCTACCTAATAGTATATGACCCATATGCATAGAAAAAAATCACACAATATATCATCATTATACCTTCTAATTGGAAAAGAAATTAAAACTTGTTTATTCACATTTATTTCCTTATATTCATTAAACCAATGCAGCTTATATAGTGTATGGTGTTTTGTAGTAGGAAAATTTAACTTTTATATAGGAGTATTACTAGTTATATTAACATAAATTCCTTTATTTGTAATTATTCTACATACCTTATTACTGATGTGATATCTTGTATGAGAAATATTCTCTCTTCACTGCTCCAAACCATCCTTCAATGCACGCCTAACCATAAGTGACTCACCCTTAACCATATACTCTACATCATTATCACTATCATCCTCAAGTGGTGACATCTTCTCATAATTATCGTCATTTTCAATTTCAATCTCTCTATTATCACACAAAATCATCGCTCTTTTATTTGGACATTGTGATGTTATATCACTTACTCCCAAATAATAAAAACATTTAAGATAATGATTATGAGGTGGTCGAGAATTATATTTACCTTAAATATTGGTAGAGAACTATTTCTTAACCTTAGTTGTCTCGGTTTTACTACTCACATTCAGCTTAGTTTGGGCATCCTTATCATTCTTCTAATTCAGCCTCTATGATGAAAAAGAACCTAAATTTTAAACTTGTCGTGAACTACCTTTTCTTTTGAGTTATCACTCTACCTTTGTATCCATATGCACCATGTCTTCTAAGTTTATATAGTGTTGTAACTCCACACCATTCGTTATCCCATGGTTCAAACCATTCAAGAATCTAGCCATGGTAGCTTCTTTATTCTCATTTACATTCACTTGAATCATAGCTATATCTATCTCTTTATGGTGGTCCTCTACACTCTTAGAACCTCGAGTTAAGCTTTTCAGTTTCTGATACAAATCCTAATAATACTAACTAGGAACAAATCGCCTCCTCATTATCGCCTTCATCTAATCCCAAGTATTAATATGCCTATCATGATTCCGTCTCTTACTCAAAACAAGTTATTCCCATAAAATAATTAATAAATTCAATCACAACTAATTTTACCTTTTTTCTAATCCAAGTAGTTATGATAATAAAAAATAAACTCCACTTTCTTTTCTCACTCTAAGTAAGCTTCTAGATCATTCCTCCCTTGAAAAACAAGAATCTTCATATTAATACTCTCGAGATTTCTATCCAAACTATCAAAAAACTCAATATCTCTCCTAAATCCTTTATAGCTAGAATCCCTAAAATGTCAAAACCTCATATCATCGAAAGTACCATGTTGCCAAATTCTACCTCTTTAGTCGAATAAAGCTTGATCGAATTCATCTAAATCACTATCCTTATTCTCGTTAACAAACTCATCTATAAGTTTGGTAGCATATTTTTTTGGCCTTCTGGCATTAAAAACCATTTGGGATGGTCTCTTTTGTGAACTAGCAATCATGACATTATGTCTTTCCATTCAATCATTTACCTCACCAAATAACACATTCATCATCTCAAATTATTTTTGCATAACTTGCAAAACAAAATAAGTGTTCTCCTTCTCCTTCTTATGTGATGATTCGACTTTAGAAGACATCTTTAAATATGAAAAAAAATGCTAGTAAATAATCCTCATACACTCCCTTTAATGTTTACTCTCAAAGATGTGTCACTCTACTAGTGTTTTGCTTGTAATTTGGCTTCTCACATTTTTCCCTTTTACCGCTGTTAGCTCCCCTTTTTAATTTTTAAAGGAATTGAACAAAAGCAAAAAAAAAAATTTAGATTATAATGTTCAACCAAAGGATTCAAAAAGACATAACAATTAAGAAAAATGATAACGAAACTAGGAATAAGAAAAACTCAACAAACAAACCTAAATTCAATAACAATCTGAATTTAATTTAGAATCAATCAAAACAAACTGATTGTTAATTGAAAAGAACTTAAGAACTCAAAATCAATATAGTTTCAATCAACTTGACATTTTCAATTCAAACTGATCTCAAATCCACAATCCTAACAATAAACTAATTTTCACAACTATGATTTGTGATTTCTTTTTTCTTTCCTCTTTTCTTTCTTTTTATAAATTTCACTAGAAAATAAATAACATATAACTTTTTTCTTTATATATATATATTGGCAGAATACTAGTTTGATAGATAAATCTTTTTTTTCAATGAAACCATAAGCTAGAAAAATTAGGATAAAGTTGAAGTCATGAACACAGAAATTAAAAATTAGGGTAAAGATGAATCAAGAACACAAAGAAACTATGAATTACAGTGAAGCCAAAATCAAGAACACAAAGAAAACTAGGAATTATGGTAAAGCTAAAATCAAGAACACCAACAAAACTATAGTTTCATAATTTTTAGAGAAAACTGAACTTAACAACAAAAACAATACTCAAAACATGAATAAAATTGAGTTTAAAGATAGATAGATAAAACTTGATTATAAAGTCAAGCTCTGATACTAACTGAAGCAAACTCAAAAGATGATAACTCTAGAACCAACAATCAAAATTTAACCCTATAGAAAACATAGCCTTTAGAATCTTCTGACAAAATTTTAGCTCGATCCAATGGTCCAATTGAAAGTTATAACCATTAAAATAAAGTTATGTAACCAAGCTCTAGTACAAGTTAAGCAGCTCCATCTCTTGCTTAGATCATATTGATTAAGGCTTGATTCTTTTTTGAACTCAACTTCATACTTGACCATCTTAAATGAAATTCTCGAAGCTTGTTTAGCCTAAATCAGTCTATTGAATATCTATTTGATCCGCTTGGCTCATGCTCTTGTAATTGGTTGAATTGCTACCTACAATGAATCTTATAGTGTTGCTTGTTGATTCTTATCATTTACATTTGTTGGCTATGGAAGCCTTGGTCAATTTTATTAAACATATGCTTTAAATTTTGAATTTAAAATCAGAATTTTTCTTGCTATGTTTAAGATAATTGTCTTTTTATATCAAAAACAATTTTGACCTGACCCATGACGAAGCGACAAGTGACTAGTTTATACTATTAGTTTATGGACAACCATAATTGAAGAGTAATTAGTGTGATGCCTTTAAATTAACATTTGTACATTGAATCCTACCTATTCTATTTGAAAGTCTTAACTTGAATGGTTTCTAATTTACTCCTAGCTATTGTGAATAAATATTTTATTTAAGAAACCTTCTCATAGACTATGAATTATCCTGAAAATAGGCACCTCAATTTACACCTCACAAGAAGCCATTTTTTTAGTAGGAGGATGATCATAAATATAAAAATGGTTAAAGCTGTGGCAAATTTAGGAGGATGGTCGCTTTTAACCATGGCATCATCCTAAGCTTCCTTTCTTCTATTAGTCTTGTTATTTCCCTCGACATGTCATTAACTAATGATGAACCTCTACGAAATACCTGACATATGTAGATGGTTAGTTAGACATCAACTAGCTATAGTTATTTATACGTGGCATGCATATATAATAGTTAATATCTCCAACGAATTAAGGGGAATATATGCATAAATATAGGTAAAACTTAACAAGGCAAATCCATTGTTGTGAAGTGTAATATCAATCGTGGTGTATTTATTACAACACATGCCAAGGAAGACCTTCAGGTATGGAATCACGTCTATAATAACAGAAATGCTGCCACTTTGTTTTAAAAAAAATTATTTGGTTAGAATTAATTTAAACAAACTAAACTATTTGATAAACATCAAGAAATAAATATAAACATTTTAAATCTTACATACCATGCATCAATATTAAGTTTTGATATTATACTCATAGATATTAGTTCAAATTAAAAAACATAAACAATACTTGACCAAATAACAAACATAAATATACTTGTCAAATAACAAAAATTGATTTTCTTATCCTAGTTAAACTATCTTAGCATCCAGACTTATAATAGCATTGTTTCACAAGATTTTGAACCTAACTTTTTCTCAAGTTAGTAATTTTTGTCATAAATGCTTTTACCAAAATTTTATTTTAAACCAAATGATCAAAAATATCATCAAGAGTGATCTCATCAAAACCATCAATTTTCATCACTTTTGCATATAGCTTCTTAACATCAAGTTGATTTTTGCTTAAGTTTTGAAGTGCTAATGTTACCTCTCTAACCTTTTTAGACAACTTTTCAACACCATCATCTTTATAGGTATAGTTTCTCTTTTTATGTTACCTGTTTTTGTGTATTAAAGGAAGATGCCTCTTTTCTTTATATAATTTTTCATTTTCACTATCATTTTTAATTGAAGCAGATTGCACTTTGGTGTTCTCTTTAAAGTTGATGTCAGCATATGATTTGACATAATTCTAATAGCCATGTCTTTCTCAAACTAATAAGATTTCAAGATCCACATTACAATCACAACTCAAAAATCCAAACTAAGAGGAAAAAGAAAATAAAACATAAAAAGATTTTACTAACTACAGAAAAGGAAAAAGAAAATGCAATAGAGAGAGAGAGAGAGAGAGAGAGAGATTGATTTATGAAAGGTGGAACTTTAGGGTATGAGGTTTATTTTCTGTTAAAGAAAATGAAAGTTTTTTTCAAAACTAAGAAGAGGAAAACATTTTCCTTAAAGAAAGGCCTATTTTTTCCTTTGATTGGAAACCACTTTTTATTGGCTAACTTTTCTAAAGTTTGAAAAGTAGTTTCTAAAAAAGAGTATTAAATGAAAAAAACAAGGCATAAGTGTTAAATCTTTGAATCTTAAGTAGATCCTAACTTGTTCAAATATAAAGTAAGCATAAGACTCAATATAGGTTTCGTTTTACAATTACAACGATTGATTTTGTTGCATTGTTAAATAGTAAGGCCAAGGTAGTAGTGTAGCTTGAGGTTAATATGAATACTACAAATATCCATACCATTACTGACATGTGTATCAACTAACATGGAACATTTAGCATGTATAATCATAAGCCATAATGATATGTCCGAATCTAAGAAGAAGTATGAATGAGTCAAACAAGTTTGCTGATAAATATTATCATAATTTTCAATCCGATCGTTGGACCAAACTAAAATTTATGAGTGCTTCTATAAGATCGATTTTATAAGGATTTAGCTTACTGTAACCAACTAAGGTCATTTTCATGTCCAAATTAGGTTTAGGAGTTTCTATTTTGGAATTTTTATTTTATTTTCCTTGTTATTTTACTTTTATTATGTAATTTAGGAATCTTAATGCTACTCGGATTCTACTTTATATATTTAATTTAGGAATCTTAATACTTGTTGGATCTATATTAGCTATCTTACTTTCAGTAAAGATTTTTTCTCTTATAAGGACTAGAATTCAGGTATAAGACTAGTATAAATAGGATTGCCTAACTTATTTTTAGAACAATTAAGAATTATTGACATTTAATATTTATAAAATCAGAGTTTTCTCTAAAGTTTAGTTATAATTTTAGAGTTTATAAAACCTTGGTTTCTTTCTTTCTATTATATGATATGGATATGGTATTAAAGTTGGTTGACATGTTCAATAGAAAAAAAATATTAAGGCTTTTTAAAATGTTATGGTGACTCAAAAGGTAGTATAAAGAACCTTATTACAAAGATTTGAATGGTTAAGGTGTTCAATAGCAAACATAATTAAGTGTTGTATCAATTGCTAGGGAAAGGTGAAAACAATAATAGTGATGAGGAAAGGAACGTGTCTAGAAATTTATCTCAGGGTAGACTAGACCCCAAACATGTTCCTACATTTCCATATAGATAACTTGTCTATTTTAAGGAATTTGATGAAAATAAAATTGATATAGGCTATAAAATTATGTTGATTATAATACGCATGGGCCTAATAGAAGTTATCATGAGATGAAAGAATTATGTTTAAAAATTGATGTCCCTAGCTTTATTAGAGATAGAAAGATAGAGGAATTTTTTTTATTAGGTTGCTAAATTTGATAAACTTATA
>Ga0325411_1007048_pt1 | contig 12274 bp, 6 predicted proteins | sample PopdelMetagenome_13_FD_206181 | JGI IMG/M metagenome (GOLD analysis project Ga0325411, IMG submission 206181) | Populus deltoides microbial communities from Bellville, Georgia, United States - Xylem-PdIQD-R4 | ecosystem: Host-associated > Plants > Phyllosphere > Stem > Wood/Secondary xylem... | reverse complement strand
ACTGACCGATTTAGCAATCATGCATGTTTTAATTTGGTCAAGTAGGGTTATTGTTCACATTTACCCTATTTGATAAAATTAGGGGTTTTGATGTTTAATTTACAAAATATACATTACAAGCATAAAAAATTGTTATTATAACACTTAATGTTATAATTAATCACGCCAAAAACCAATTAATTAAGGTTTTTATAACACTGATTATAATAACCATAATTGATCAAATTGAATTCAAGCTTCAACATCCATAATTAATATAAAATATACCAAAAACATATGTATAATAGTCCAATTTCTTGATTATTAAGCAAAAAATCTATTTTTTTAGGTTTTCAGAGCTTAGGATTAGGCATGAATCAATTAAAAATTTTCTTTTTTTGTTATATTAAGTGCATAATCACAATACTTTAACCATTATTTACTAATTTAATATAAAACAAACTCACACACATGTCATTCAAAATCAAGATTCGCTTAAACAACTTACCTCCGTTGTTATCTATTATTCCCAATGAAAAGGGTTGAATAAAAAAAAAACATCAACAAGGGGTTTTTAGCTCTGGTCCTCATACAAAGACATTATGTATAAAATCTTGCTTCAGGTACAGCGTCTGTGTGTGAGTGTGTTGTGTTTTGAGGGAGAGAGACCAGAGAGAGATTTAATTTTGGAAGAAAAAGAAAAGGGGTTTGTGTTGAAAATATGCAAATTTAGATATATTATATACACGGATAAAAATATCTTTTCATCTACTTTGAGGAAGGAAAGTATAATTCTCTAAACTATAGAAAAAAAGTGAAAAACATACTAGATGAAAGTATAAGAGGGTGTTATGCAATCGAAGAACAACATTTCATATCAGGTCTATTCCAAAAACAAATCTGAATTTGTGCATGGCAGCGCATTGCTCGAACCGAGTATAAAACATGAACAGGTCATATAAATAAATGATGTAAAATGGAAGATTGCCAAACATTGCATCCAGTTCAATGCCTTGGAAATTCCCACCGGCATCCAAAGTGCACTCTGTCCAGAAACTGAATGCTCCATCATACTTGGCACGCTAGCAACTGCATTCTGTATGAGCCTTCGTAAACAGATGGATTTTCATGCATTCTGTTTACAGTTGCTATTAAACACAAACCACTTATTAGGTAAGAAGATAACCATGGGAACAATAAAATCAAATTTCCTCCTTCATTATACTAGGAGCCCAGCAATCACTCTAAATGGAGAACGGTCCCAGGAAGAGTTTCTAGAACGAACTACCAACTCTACCCCCATCCAATTCCAACATGCCTGTGCCAGTTTATTGGAGATCTTTCCTTCCTTCCATTTCTTGAATGCAAGCAAGAAATTGAAGGTTTTAATTATTAAGCTTATTTTTGTCATCATATTCTGCAGCCATCAAAGGGGTCAATAGTAATATCTCATCAAACATCACCCACGTCAGCTTTATGTTAGCCACATGCAACTGATAGTGCAAACTGTTCAAGGAAGAAGCAAACTTGCTAATTTCAATCGTATACCACACATCAGAAGAACCCTGGTCTAGGTAGTGATCAAGCTCTTTAATTAGAACACTACTCGTTTCCCAACAAGTTGTCTTCACAGTAAAACCCATCCATTCTTTTATCCTGCAACAAAATCAGAAAAAAAAAAATTAAAAAAAATGAAAACACCCTCAAAATCAGCTGAGGAAATAATTTATACTCAATTCTCAAACATTGGACATGTGAAATCATTTACATGAATGTTTTTCTGGAGATTCTTTAGAGCCATATAAGGTCAGTGTTGAAATTAAAACCTTGACAGTCCGGGTTACAGAAGTATACAAATGTGTCCAGAGAAGTGCCACCAGAGATGAAAGTCATCACAAAAATAATGGATGTTTGTTCTTCTGGAAAATCAAAAGGGGCTGCTTACCATTGACATGAGGAAGAGGCATTGTTTCTCGCTAGCATTCAATAATCATATCAGACATGGAACATCTATCCATTCAGTTTGTAGACACTGCCAATAAAACAAGATGTGTGTCGCCTTATTCAATCTATATGATAGATGAAATACCCAGGAACAAGAGATAATAGATGAGACGTTACAGGTTCAAAGTCCATAGAATTCCTGGTCAAGAATGCTCAAAAGTAGTTCCTGAAAAATAGAAGTCGGCCAGTCGATCAAAATGAAATAATGGATCAGCAGCAAGCAATAAAATAAAAGGTTGCACCCAAATACCAAGTCTGAAGAACTTCTCATCTATTTGATGATCCCAGGAAGCCGCAAGCAAAAAGATAAGTTGATCTTTCAGTAACACAAATTCTTACAGAAGTAGTAGTCTTGCTTGCTTCCTGCCTTGAAGAACTTGACCATAAGTATTCACAATTTAGCCTGTGATGCCTGATAATACACCAAAATCTAGGTACCTAAATTGTCAGGTTACTTGAACAAAAATAGACAAACAAAAAATTGGCAGCTAAAAACCTCTCTGATATACAGATGACAGCTTTTAAAATCTGGATGAGTGCAATGGACTAACCTGCCAGAAAATTGGCATGTATTGCCTTAAGGATATATATTTAATAAAGATATCAAATACCTAGACCTGAACATAGACAAACTTTCGTTCCCAAAAATTTAATGGTATAAGCTCTGTACTCTTTCCAAAACAGAAGTTATGGAGGCCACTCTGATAATGTTGAACAATAATCTTCTTTGGGAGAAAAAAATCAGTTGTGTTTTAATGTTTAATCAACTAACTGCACTCAAATATAGCCAGACAAATAATGCAGCACATGCACCGAGTTGGTCTTAAGAGGTACAAAAATGCATAAGATTACAGCATAAAGCATTAATAATTAGAAAAGGGTACAGACTGTTGTTGAAAAGTATACAAATGGAGTACATCCTCTGTCTTTTAGGTCATTCAGACATCCTGGAAGTACAGAAGTGAAAGATCACTAGGATCTTCAAGTCCGAAAAGATGGAAGAAGCATAAGACAAGTACAGACTAAATGACTGAAAATGACCACTGCGCAAAGCAAAATCATAATAGCAAGCTTTCAAAAATACCATCAATAATGAAGACACGGCCAGTGCACGCCCCTTCAACTACTGTTCATAACTATACAAACTTCTTAGCAATGGGTAAATCGATGCCACCCTAAAAGCATTTCAACCCAATTGAAAGTTAGTGCACAGGTATTAATGGATGCTATGTGATGGCTACATTAAGGTAGAGTATTGCATACATTGACTCCCAAATGCCATGACGAGTCAATTTGTCTTAAGCAGATCTTTGCTTCTCAAAGGAGGATCATAAGTGGTGAGAACTGTCTTCTAAATTTTCATGATAACAGCAACAACATCCCCAGCAAAACTTCAGTCATTCATGAGACAGTTCGACCATAACAAACAGATGCAATATAAAGATTTGTTGCCCATTTCTCCTGAAAAATATAAATACAAAGTAAATCAAATGTGCAGAGTTTGTGGTTGGAAGAGAACAAAAAACAAAGGTATTTAGAAACAGGAGAAACATGGAACTGATCAACAAACCTTGACGTGTGTACTGGGAAAAGCAGAAGTACGAAGTGTTTCTTGAGTTTCATCTACTGGTTTTCTTCTTGGCACACTGAGAACAAGAGCAGCTTGGTCCCACGTTGCTGCAGTGGAAGTGATGCGGTAACCACCATCCCACCTACGATGAATGCCTTCACTGGGATATAGAAAATCCAGCTCCACAACCTAAAATTGGAAGAGAAACAAAACAATATAAGTTATAAAAACTTAATTGCTGGCCCCAGAAGCATTTCATTGATCAGAGATTCACAAAAGTGACCTGGTCTGAAAATCCTGTGCCACGAGACATAACTATCGCCCATCTACTTCCAGCAGTGGCCATAGCTGTGACATAAAAACCCTCTCTCCATTTCTTATTTATCCACTTGAAGGGAAAAGAATCGCTTACTTTATAAGACTGCTGTAAATACTGAGTACCTGAATTAAATAAAGCAACAAAAATTTTAGGTGATGCAATAAGAAAATGTTTTACTGACTACTTCTGAAGGAGATACAACACTAACCCTTAGACATCACAACTAATGAACTCCCATTATTAGCTCCTGCAATTGCACTAATGTAATAATTCTTCTCCCACTGTTCCATTATCCATTCCTTAAAAAAAATATATACATATACCAGGCAAGAGTAAGTTGTTGAGTTAAGAGTTTAAAAGGTGAACATTTCAACATCAAAACACAAGATAGCACGCGGATATTCAGTAGAAATCATGTTAGCAAATAGTGATGTTCATTATTGAATACCCATAATAGATACTTATCCTTGGATACGTGAGCCAAAACCAACCTTGTGGAGAAAATAAGGAGAGAGCTCATAAACTTGAGCACTGAAATTAGTGCCAGCGTCCATAATTAAGGCCCATAGGTTTGAGCAAGAAGCCACGCTGCTGATAAATAATCCATCTTCATTACCCTTCTCTATGTGTTGGGAGAGCCTCACATCAGCCACGTTATAGTGATATCTACACCAGGAAATGAAAACATTAGCCCTTAATCCTTGTCACCAAATTTGAAGAGCACAGCATATAACTCTTCAGTGCATACCTTTGTTTCATAGGCCGACGAGCATTATAAACACTAATCCACTGTGTTGCAGGCATCCCCATCCTGACCTTTTTCTTTGGTTGTTCATCTTCTTCTTCCTCAATTGTCAGCCGCCCTCTCTTATTCCCAACCTGATATATAAGCTTCACAGTACAAACATCAGGTTAACACAACCTCCACAACATGGGGAAACAAAGTATGTCTCAATGATCAAAATAAAAAATGACATATAGATGAGAAAAACCTGACAGATACCTTCTGAGCACCGTCAGTGTTAATAGGTCTTATGTCTGGATTTGGACCAACAATTCCATCAAAAAGGGAGATATATTTTGCATAATTTGGCTCTTCATCAAACTTCAGATTTACAACATGCTCAACAAACTGTCTAAAAGGCTGAGGGCAGAAGCAACACAAAGCTTCTGGAGAAGTCGCCATCTTCTTCTTGCAAACAAGGAACCCTTTATTTTCCCCCTAAAGAAACCATCGCATTAGAAAGAAATGAGAACTAGTCTTATAAGCATAAACAAATTAGATTATAATCTGCAAACCTGGTATCCTTGCCAAGGCAGTCGACCGCGGAGAAGAAAGATGAGAGTGTAGGCAAGAGATTCTAAATCATCTCTCCTGCTACCAGTTCTACCAAGATGAGCATGAACACTGGCATATCGCACAGTTCCCCTGCAGCACAACAATATTCAAGCACCAATGAGTTGCAATGGAAAACAATGGGGTATAGGAATACCCAAATATAATGATGCTAAGCTGGCATAATGTTCAATAATTACACAATTTCATTTTACCTAAAAACATCTGGGCGTTGATCATACTCAACATGAAGACCAGTTGAACTATCTCTCCACCGGGTTGCTGTATGAAAATAGGCAACAATATGACTTCACATTAGGCACCATCATCTGTCAAGAAAGTATCCGGTGCCACATCAAAAACTGGCAAATTCAACAACTTACCTAATCCAAGGTCAACAAGAAACAGCTTTTTTTCTTCAGGAGTTCCTCGTGGACCAAGTAAAAAGTTTTCAGGTTTCACATCCCCATGGACATATCTGCCAAACAGAAGAAACTATATTATGAAAAATCCCTTCTAATAGAGAACAACAGTAGAGGACTGCAAGTACTGTTTGAGAGTTGCTCATTACAACTGGTTCACCCAGTGTGTTTGGCTGCAAATAATGTTCTAAACAAAGTGTGATTACAAGGGAACAGTTCCACTTTATCACAATAATTACATTCTCAAAGGCTGCAAGTGCATGACACAAGATGCCTGCTTACCATCAAATATGCAAAAATTAACAACGTATATAAGATAAACATGGAGACTAGAAAACCTACATGCCCTCTCAAGGACCACCTCGGTAGACAATTTTAACACCAATCACATTGATCTCAACATCCAAAATCCATTGATCAAATCACCAAAAGTGACTTTCTTTCTAAAAAGTAGATTTGTGTCTTTATACATAAAAAGAAAATTAGCAGCAGAATTGCTATTAAAAAAGTCTCACCCTCTAGAATGCATCTTTTCAAGTATAGAGATGGCTTCAATGGCAATGCAAGCAACCATATCAATGGACATCCTGAAATTGAAAAGAAAAGAAGTAAACATTGGATATATTGAAAATATCTGATCTTATGGTGTTAACTAAAAGAAAACTATCAAGTGAAAAACACTTGCGTGTGTGAGTTGTTATTCCAAACATCCCATAGACTAGGTCCAAGCATATCCATAACCTGCAAGAAATATAGCATTTTTTAAAACATTCTTCTAAAACATTTGCCCAGAGGCTGAAACTTAATTCTTACCAATCTGAAGGTAAAAAAAGAGGACACGGATCAAACAACAGATACCATAACATAGTAGTCACCCTGCCTTCCTTTGTAATGAGCCCGTGGCACACCATGACTGCCCCCAAGTGCACTGTACACACAGCACAGGAAAAAAAAAAAGTTATAACTCCCCATATACATCCCCTCCCTAACAATGCAATGCATAGACAATAAACCAAAAATACAAAAGCTGCGGTAGGATCCTCACTTGTAAACTTGCCACTCATAAGGTGGTCCATAATTACATCCTTTGCTGCTTCTATGCTCAAATTTTAATGCTACCTGCAATTTACACACAAACCCCATCACAATCATAAAATCCTGCACATTTTATCAAGCAGCTATAAAATAGATACAAGAATCACATACCTCTAAAGCTCCAGGACCAGTTCTTTCATTTGAAAAATTAGTGGGACCAATTCTTCGACCAACATAAACCTGTCCAAAACCTCCTTTACCCAGTTTTCTATCTATTTTGTACGTTGGAGAACCACCAACTTGGACCTGTGGCAAAAAGACTCAAAATAATAAGACACGGTGCCTATATAAATAATCAAAATACCAAAATCCATTTCTATCAAAACTAAACTCACACAACTAGTTAATTCAGTAACCCAAAAAAATGGAGCTTAACAACAAATCAGATATATTTTACTGAATTTGTTAGTTTCCCCTCCTGCAACTAACAAAAATAGCTTCAAAATGAAAAAAAAAATAACAGCAAAAATCCAAAATTTTTCAAATATCATGAACTAAATTCACATGCATTAAGCCGATTTCATGCAAAACACGACACACAAACAAACTTTCTCGCACTTTCTTTCACTTTCCCACAGTTTCTCACATCCAAACACAATCTCTCACGAAAACCAAAACTAAGACTCACCTTCTCGGGAAGAGGAGCACTGCTTCCTTCATCTTCCGCTCCCGTTCCCTTGTCGGCGCTCCGTCCGCCGCCGCTATCATACTCGTCCATCTTCTTATTAGCAATCCCTTCGTCTTTTCTCAAAACCCAGGCTTCCTCGTCTTGCTTTTCCTTTCTATACGGCTTCGTATCAGGTAATCTCACAATTTTCTCCTTATCATCAACGATCGCGTTCTTTTTTATCTTGTTGTTAACCTCCGCAGTTCTTCTTTTACGAGTCTGTACAGTGAACTTAACCGGGTTCGGATTCTGATGGTTACGCAGTACAGAATTCTGCGTGTTCGGCTACGCCGTTCAGGCATCGAATGTAGGACGGCAGTGAAGGCAGTGGTCCATGAAGCTGGTGGTGGTGGAGGAGGGATTCATGAAGGTTCTAGAATCATTCGATAGAGAGAGAGAGAGAGAGAGAGAGAGAGAGAGGAGGTTGTAGAGAGATAAAAGTGAAAATTGGGGTTTGATGAGAAATTTTGTATTTTGGAGATTTGTGGAAGGAAACGGAAAGGAAGGGATTTGTCACAGAAGGGACTGGAGAGATCGTGATATGCGTGTTTGATGTAAGAGACGCTAATGTGATTTATTTTTTTATTTTTGAGAATTTTGTTTTTTTGATTTTTGGAATTCGAAATTTATTTTTATTTTTATTTTTTATTATTATATTTTATTTACCACGTGAGGGGGGAATGAAAGATTAAACTCGAACCAGTCGAATGCGTGTCCTTTGCTGTTTCAAAATGAGGTTCGAAACTCGGCTTTTAAAATTTAAATTTTTTTTATTAAAATTAATTTTTTTATATTTTTAAATTATTTTATTATGTTAATATTAAACAAAATAAAAAAATTATTTTAATATATTTTTAAACAAAAACTACTTTAAACTTCAGTGCTACAATATTCTTAAATAAATTCTTTATCAAACTTTTTATATAGTTGGATTATTTAGATTATGTTTGATGTATTTTTTTGTGAGTTGATTTAAATTATTTTTAATTTAATAAATGGTTATATATATATATATATATAGAGAGAGAGAGAGAGAGAGAGAGAGTTAGAAATAACTCTTCACTTAAATCTAATTTTTATTATAACATCGAGTCAATTTTTCTATGTAATCAAAAATTTTAACTTTTAATTTATGAGATTATAATATATACCATATTCATTCTTTTAAAAAAAATTTCTTTAATTTATTTTATTAAACATGTTTTTAATTTAGAAATTTTTATGGACACATGGAAAAATAAATTTATAAGATTAAAAATAAAATAAAAAACATGAAATTAAGTATTTTTAATATTTTTAATTGTTATTGAGTAAAAATCGGGAGGTTGATTTATGCTGTGTGAAAATTTTTCTAGTATTTATAATGTTTGGTGAGCATTGGTTTGAAAATATAATGGTAGAAAAATGATGTGGTGGTTTGTAAATATTTTATAAAATTTTACGAGCTTAAATGTAAAAAAGAAAAAAACAATAAACTAAATGTAAATATTAATTATAAAATATCTCATTTTAAAAAAATTTACTTTAATATATTTTACAATTTAAAAACACATGAAAATTAAAAAAAACATTTTTTTATAAGATATTTAACATGAAAAAAAAAACCCTCTTAATAGTATTGTTTTCAACTTATAAAAAAAGTGTCAAACTCTCATCTTTCCCCTTATTGTAAAATAATTTTCGCCCAAAAATCACAATTTAAGTGTAACGTATTTATTCTATATATAGGAAAGTTTGATATGTCTATGCGTGTATGCTAAAAAAATAACTTTTATTGATCTGGCAACCTGGACCGGTTATAATCTATTAACTTTTATTTTTTATTAAAATAATAATTTTTTAATTTTAAAAAAATAAAATTAATTTAATAATTTAATTAAAATCTAAAATCCAAATCTTGAACGGCCGACCGACAATCAGGCAAGGTTCCAAAGCTCTGATCCAAAGGTAAAAATCAATCGTCATAATAGTAATTAGTTTGATCTGATTCCTGTATGAAAGAAGCATCTTTTTCTCGGCGGAAAATTTTTTTTCGGGAATTGTTAGATTTTTTATTTTTTTTTGTCATCAAGAAGAATTCTGATGTGATAGTGTGGTCCATTTATGCCATGCAAAGTCTGAACTTTCGCTGAGAAATATAATATTGTTATGTATAATATTTTTTAAAATTATTTTTTATTTAAAAATATATGAAAATAATATTTTTTATTTTTATATTAATACATTAAAAATATAAATTTAATATCTTTTTAGAATTAAAAATCCAAAAGAAACTAAATCGCATCTCATTTTCAAAAGGAAATGGAAGAGACAGCAACATTATTGACCTATAATTTATTTGGTATTATCATAATAGTTATTTTTTAAGAGATATTTTATTTAAAAATATATTAAAATAACAAACACCTCTCAATATCATAAGTTATTATAATAAAAAATAAAATCACGAGTCACGACATCAAGTGATGAAGAATTTTATATCTCCTCCTTCGCTCTCGCATTTCTCTTCCTCTCCATGAATCACCCATTTTTAAAACTCTAGTTTGGGTTGCAGTGGCAGAAACTCTTTATTGTTTTTTTTTTTCTTATTTTCTTTTATATGGATGAGATTTTCTCGTCCTTTTGTTTACCTCTTTGCGTCAAAATTTACTCTCGTATTTGCAATAAAAAAATAAATGAGTAAACTAGAAAGGTGTCGTATTTTCAATGTAAATTAAATGAGTAAAATATTATTTCATCTATGTGTCTTTAGTGAAATAATTAATTAATCCTTTATACTTTAATGTTTGATTGTACTCACCTTTTCTGTTGTTTTTTTTTTGTGGCAATTAAATTGTTTGTTTTTTTAAATATCATTTACTTTAGAGGAAATCCTTGATACACACAAAATAATTAAAAAAAATTAATTTTCAAAATCAAAGAGAATAGCTAACAAAATTATTAAAAATACAGAGAATAAACATAAAAGAAGAGAAATGTTACGGGGGAAAAATTTATACAGAAACAACAAGATAAGAAAAAAAGATAATATCAACAGAGAATCTCCTGTAAATTTTATCACGTTGCGAGCATCATGGATCCTTGTGTAGGTTTTAAAAGACAAGAATTAGGATTAACCAGTTAATTTATTGTACGATTTCTCTAATAAATCCTTCAAGTCTTGAAAACAAGGATATTAGGTCCTTTTAATTATCACTTTTTTTTACGAAAAAAATGCTTTTTAATATAAAAACTTAATATTAATTTTGAAAAACAAGAGAATTTCTTCCAAACATAAATTCATATTAAAACTCTCAAATAAGAACATAAATTAATTCTTGTAGTTCGGATTAAAAAGAAAAGAATATTATTTTTTTTAGAAAAATATCACTAAATAAGTAATGTGAAACTCGAGGATCTGCAGCAACCAAAGTTGCAGTAGATAAGAAAAACAGCACCAATGCAGCACTTCTCCACCTGCAAAGAAGAGTCTTTAGATGAATTTCACGTGCCTCGAATGTACTAAACAGCAGAGTTTGGTCGAAGTTACTTTCTGGGCTCCTGTAAGAAAAAAAACAAAACAAAAAAAATATTATTACATTTAGAGATTTTTAATATTGTGGTAATAATTATTTTTAAAATATTTTTTATTTAAAAATATATTAAAATAATATTTTATTTTTCACATCAACATATTAAAATTAAAAAATCAAATTTAAAAAAAAATTATCCAATCATCAAAACAAAAATACCTGCTCAATTGTGAATAGCGATGATCATTTTCTGTTCGGTTTTTACCTAAAAATTAACCAAAGTGAATTTTTTTAAAAAAAATTTGAAATCAGTTCAAACCGACCAGTTTCGGTTATTTTAGAACAAAAACCGAAACCCAACCGACTGATTTTGGTTCAATTTCGGTTTGATTCAGTTATTTTATATCAAAAACCAAAAACTATATTGTTTTTTGGGGGTTTTTTTGTTTGGCTTGATTTTTTTGTTTGGTTTTTTTGGTTTCAAACTTATAAAACCAAAACTAAACTGGTTAATTTTTTAAATATTTTAATTAGTTTTTTTCGGTTATTTTTGTTATTTTTTTTAATTTTTTTCTATTTAATTATTTTTTTAATTTTTTTCACACCTCTAATTACAAACGGTAATACTATATTAGATTGGCACGTCAGGGTCCACAAGAAACCAAACGGAATAAAGAATAATATCAATGGTCGGAAAAGGCTTTGATTTCTCAAAGGTTGGATGAAACTTAAGGGATAGACAAAGTAGGATGAAAACAAAAAGGAAGACACCTAACCTATAGTGGATGGGATCTCTATCCTTTGTACAGTTTGTATAGATTGATTTCCCATGAGAAATTTGAATATGAGTGATCTAAAGAGATAATGGATAGATCCACTTTTAATTAATTGGCCATCAATACGTTAACCCAATCTTGAAGATTCTGGGATCAGAAAGTGAAATCTGTTCTGTTGTATTGTACAAAAGATGTGGAAGAAAACACCTTTTCAAGAAGACTTTTCATAATGTTCCAAAATTCATTAAGTGTTTTTAGGTGGCTGAATAGTGGGATCAATCAAGTGTTCATGCTTTTAAATTTATTTTTTATATGAAAGAAATGCGGTAATTTGATGTAAAAATCCTTGGTGATTTGGAGTATGTATATTTATTTATAAAGAAGAAATGTACTAAATATACAAAATAATAATAAATTTTAAGAATAAATATTTCTCATATGCATTATTGAAAGACAAATATTATTGGCACAAACATTAATATGTAATAAATATTATTTACACTTGTATTAGCGAGATAAAATTGAAGCCAAAAAATTTGGTTTAAAAACAAATCTCGAGTGATTGGGTGTTGAGTCCATACCACAAGACAAGAC
>Ga0325411_1007046_pt1 | contig 12277 bp, 7 predicted proteins | sample PopdelMetagenome_13_FD_206181 | JGI IMG/M metagenome (GOLD analysis project Ga0325411, IMG submission 206181) | Populus deltoides microbial communities from Bellville, Georgia, United States - Xylem-PdIQD-R4 | ecosystem: Host-associated > Plants > Phyllosphere > Stem > Wood/Secondary xylem... | reverse complement strand
CCAAAATCCACCAAACCCCCCCCCCCCCCCCCCCCCCCCCCCCCAACCACCACCCGCTCTCCTCTTCCCTTTTTTGCTAGCGAGGAAGTTATTTTCGGTTGAATTTTTCAAGTATGTGTTTCAAACTGTATTGCTTTGGTCACAACTTGGTTTCACTTTTTGTTGAATATTTCTGGTTATAAGTTAAATTTTTGTAATGATTTATTATTTCAGAAATTAGTTTGTCAATTTAATTTTTAAATTTAAATAAAAAAATCAACCTATCCTAATATATAATATATAAAAAGTGAACAAATAACAAATCTTTCTTTCTTTTTCTTGTCTAGAACCCACCAAAAATTACCACATCTTTCCAATTACACAAACATTAAAATTATCAATTTAATTCGTCAATGCCTCTGTCCTTGCAGCCGCCGCCGCCATCTTCCAAATACCAATTTCTACGAAGATGGAACAATTTTGTTAGAATAATTTGGTTGATTTGAAAACCCTGGACTCCCCAAAAATTAACCTCCCTTGTTTCATGTCCACATTCACAGTCTGAGCAAGCAAAAAGAGCTGCTGAGAATGCAACACAAAGTGCAACAGATGAACCAAGGCCAGAACCAAGTGGAAGTTCAGAAGTGACGACTATGGTGGCAGGTTTAAATCTGAGATGCGTCAACATTAAAAGGTACAACATACCCTATGGATTTTTGCCTCTAGAATAATTGAAAAAACCCAGATGGGTCTCCACCTCATGCGTAAGAATTGTCAATGCCTTAAAAAAAACACGAGACACATCGCAAAGGAGTTGAATTGAGAGAGAAGAAATTGAAGGAAAGGTTTAGAGAGATTTTGTTGGAGGAAAAGAAAGTTGAAGACAGGTGCGTGGACGTTGAATTGATACAGAGAAATTATGTAAAGAGCTTCAATACCCAAGTAAAAAATGAGTAGAGGGATAACAATACTTTTGTGGATTATTTGGCTGAAGCGAGTATTTGTTTTAGGGTGAAAATGGCGGAAGGCATTGCAAATTTTCTTGAATGACGGTGGAGAGATCATGATCCGATGGGAATTTAATATGGTTTTTTTTGTTTTTAGTTGTTAGTGATTTGGTTTAAATGAGTAAAAGAATGGCAATTAAGTTGTTCTCCACTGCTTCCATGCTAGATTTCTTGGCACAACATCATGCACTTCAGTAGGAAGCAGTACTTCTCTTGTGCATTATCTCTACCGTATCATATCTATCAGTTAGTTTTCAGAATCTTACATTAAAAATTATGTTACTTTATAATTCAATGGACAAATAAAAAGTTGATGATACAACTCAAAAATATTTCTATTGATAATAAATATAATTAAATGTTTTTTTATATTTCAATAAAGTGAATTAGTGTATTTTGATTTGTTTTTCAATTCTTTTGTGATTTTCTTTTTTATTATACATATATATATGTATTTATTAATTATTTTTCTTAGTGACCGAAGAAAAAACTATACATTGATCCTCGTAATATTAATGACAGCAAAAAAGATATATATATATATATATATTTCAATAAAAAATTTTATTAAAAAATATGATTTACAGACTAATTGAGCATTGTTTCTTTTTAATATCTATAAAATATTTATGATGATTTTAACCTTAATCTCTTGGCATTATAACTTAGTTTGTTAGGAATAATGTTTCTTTTTAAAGTTAGAAATTGTTTTTTTCTTTTTTTATATATAATTTTTTTATTTGATTTTTTTATTGTCCTTGTTCTAGCATTCAAATCTTTCATTATTATTATTATTTTTTTATTTTTTTTTTGCTAGTGAATAGAAATCCAATTCAGTCTATTTATTGAATGGTGAATCTTTTTTTTTTTTAGTTTCATTTAATTCATATACTTCTTTAAATCTAAACAATAAAATTTGATTTCAAAAATTTATTTATTATTTCTTTTAGGAATAAAATACCTTTGATGAACCAATTTTTTGTTTCTTTTGTAAATGTAGATCTTGTGTGAATCAACAAAGAATACCATGTAAGGCTAAATACTCTCAAGTTATCAATAATGAAGTAATATTGTGAGGGAAAGGTGAAAAGAACCTCTATCAGGGAGTGAAATAGAACATGAAATCGTTAGCTCCCAAGTAATGGGAGGAGAGCGAGGCTTTGACTACATGCCTGTTGAAAAATGAGTCAGCAACTCATAGATAGTGGCTTCATTAAGGAAATTCACCATAACCATAGTGAAAAACAGACTTCATAGGCAATTGTATCTACTTATAGACCTAAACTTAAATGATCTATCTACCATTAGGATGAAGCTTGAGTGAAACTAAGTAGAGGTCCAAACCGACTGATATTGAAAAATCAGTTGATGAGTTGTGGTTAGGGGTAAAATGCCACTCTAACTCAAAGCTAGTTAGTTCTCCTCCAAATACGTTGAGGCACAGCAGTTGATTGGATATCTAGAGGTAAAGAACGGTTTCAGTACAGGCTATGAGAGTAATACCAAATCAAGACAAACTCTAAATACTAGGTATGATCTCAAGATAACAAGGGTCATGGCCAGCCAGTGAGATGATAAGGGATAAATTTCATTGTTGAGAGGGAAACAACCCGGATCACCAGCTAAGACCCTTAAATGACTGTCTTTCTGGAGAATTAGATAGTCTTCCTGAACAAGCCTTTTATTTGATAGGTAACATTGATTAAGCTACTGCAAAGACTATAAACTTAGAAATGAAGAACAACTTAAAGAAATGATATTAAGTCTTTGTGTATTGACCCCTAATCGAAATTTTTTTATTTTCATTTGATTTAGAAGTGAAAGAAATCATTTTATCTACTAATAGTGGACAAACTGGTGTATTACCTATTCACGCGCCTATTGCGATATCCATTGATATCAGTAATTTAAGAATACACCTTAATGATCAATGGTTAATAATGGCTCTGAAGGGCGGTTTTTCTAGAATAAGCAATAATGAGGTTATTGTTTTAGTAAATGATGTGGAGAAGGGAGTGACATTGATCCATAATAAGCTCCGTAAACTCTTGAAATATCATAATCAAATTATATCTAATACAATGAAAAAAATTAAATTAAAAAAATAGAGAAAGAGAAATAAAATGGAATGAAAAATATCAAAAAATAATAAAATTAAGGTGGCTAGAAAAACTTATTAGATACCACGGACTTAAATATCTAATAAATGTTACCCTGTCATAATGTTATCTGCTTCCGATGCCAATAAAAAATAACTCATCCAATGGTATATAACATCTAGAAAACTTCCAAATAAAATGCGCCTCAAGCCAAAAATATCACAAGTATCGCTTCGTCCCAGACCATTGCAAGAAAAACTAGATCAATATAGTTGTATGTAAACTTAGATCAATAGCATGATGAACCAAGAGGTCTCTAAGCTCTATTGTTAAGAATAAGGAATTACTTTTTTTATTAATAGCATTTAACCAACTGAGCAACCATATGCTTCGACCTACATTAAAGGCTGGACTATTCGTTAAAGATAAAAGTACATCAAACCCATATGAAGTTTTACCTTGAGTGGATTGTATTCATTAGAAAAAATATTGGTTCGATCAATATTTGTTTCTCTAGATTTTCAAAAGTAAGCATGACATCATTATGAACATAAAGTCCTAAAGTATAGGATCCTAAAAAGAGGTTAACCCAATTTAAATGGGATATGATAACTTCTTTATGATCTAGCATTCTTGCCAATATATTATCCTCATTCTGTTTTTTATTATGGTTTTTAATAAACAATATATAGCTCTGTGAACAAAAGCTCCTCTCATAATGAATCTTGTGATGTATTGGTGATGAGTATATAATGCAACTTAAATAGTAAAGTCTTGTGCTATGAACACATAAGCATGTAACAAGTACATATGTTGACCTACTAAAGAAGTAATAACCCCTAAAGAAGTTAGAGAAGTAATAACCCCTAAAGAAACTAGAGAAGTAATAATTGAAATGAAGTGAATTATTGATTGTATTATAAAAACCTTTATGTCCATGCCATAATCACTCCTTGAAGAAAAATGTGTTTTTAAAAGATCTTTTATATTGTATATAATCCTGAAGTTTGTTCAATACATATGACTAGAAATGAAAAAAAGAAATGCAATAGCTAAATTATGATATGCAATATTGGTTAGCCAAAAAGGGAAGGATGTATCCCTTTAGAGTAGTAAATTCATGATTGGGATAAGAGATCCAAAACTATGGAACTTGGGTGTGGGTCTTTTATTAAAATAAAATGGCCTTACTTTTTATCTATTTTCTTTTTATATCTTTGTTTATTTATATTAAATTTAAAATATATTTTTTGTATCGTTAATGTTGAATCTTTCTATAAAATATGTCTAGACTAAATCAGTATATATTTCTTTACACCTTGTACTCTTCTCTAATCATGCTTGGGCAGAATAGCAAAGTAAGTACAAGTATTAGTAGCATAGCAAAAACATGTTCTTCATCATTAAATTCATATATTTGGTCATGGTAATTTTTTCCCTCTAAGAAAATTAATGACTGCATCTTTGGTGCACTTACTAATACTAGTAAATCTAAAAATTCTTAATTGGCTAATTGTAAATAGCCCCGGACTAAGGAATAAAAAATTATACCGGACTTACCTACACTGAGGTATTGATGGTGATTCTCAAATGTCACAAAATAGAATGCTAAGATAAAATGAAATAGAAAAAAAAAGCACAAGGAAAGGCTACTCTTAACGGTCAAAGTGAACCCTTTCATTCTGAATTAAGGAATTCATAATGAATCAAATTTGCTGTTACAAAACTTTTGTTATTAGATTAGCCATACACTTGAAATGTTTCTAGTGATTCACATGGCATCATCAAATAATGCAAGTCTTGGATAAGAATGTGCAACGCACTAGAACACCCTTGTTAATAATCCTTTACTCCGACAATATTTAGGGTTCCTCAAACAATGTGGTATCTTATACCAGGTAAATCCTTCACCCTTCCCTTTTTTACTAAAACTATAAAGTGTTCTTGTGAATTATGGCTAATACTAGGTATATAAGTAGTGATTTCAAAACTAGAGGTTAAGTATACTTTGACAAGTTTAACACTTTACTTTTTTATTATTCTTAAAAGAGAAGATTCTATTTTTTACCAAACATATGCATATCCAATCGTGATCTTATAATAATAATAATAATAATAATAAGAGATCTTATTCGATCAATCATTTTACCCCTTATTCTTCGAGAATCAAAAAGGTATTTTTCAAGTTTGAATTGTTCATTTGAAATATGGGCTCTCCATTATTTATTTTATTATTTTATATATTATCTTCCTTTTTTTTTTCTTTTTTATTCTCTTCCATCATTCCTTAAGTCCCATAGATTTGATGTTGTAGAATTTGACCCAATTTCTCATTAAGCGTGTTATAACTCAATTTTAGTCTGTTGGCTTTTAAATTAATTTTATGGGGATTAAAATTTAAAATTAAAAGATCATAAATTTATTTCGATGAAAAGTGTGATTTATCAACTTGTGGGGAAATTAGGGACTACAATGTGCTTTTGTCATTCTCTTCTTATTATCAAGATAATGATAGTTATCTGTTTTTAAATTTGATTATTTATCAAATTCAAATTTTAAAAAGAAAAAATGAATTTGATTAAAATTTTATTTCTCATACGCAATAGAACTCTTACACTATAAATACAAATATCAATGCATGTTCACAATAGGAGGAGGCCATTATAAGAAAATCTGGGGAGACCAAAAAAAATAAAAAGAGAATAGAGGAAAAATATTAGACCTAAACCTAGCCGCCCACATAACAGAATAAAAGGAAGGCAAGAATAATTACCTTGGAGAGGCCCCCCGGCCTTTCCACCAAAGAGACTTGCCTTTAGTTTCGCTCACATTCTTGTCAACTTCTTCTACCTTTAAAGGTGTTTTTCAAGGCCTTGTAAATAGACTATCGCAAGCCTTGGATCTGGGCAAATGAGAAGGTCATACAAGGGTTTGATACAACTCTGGCTAACAAGATGTAACATTTGAAATTGCTCATGTTGCCTCCTTCTTGATGACAAACCTAACTTTTTGAAGTAGACGAACAAGTGGACCGATTGCTTCAATTACAGCCTATAAAATTTCATGAACAAGCTGTTATATTAGAGAAGGTCCAACATGTTTCCTTCTTGATACTCTTTTTATAAATGTCGGCCAACAAGTTCAAAAGGCAAGGGAGCGCTTGATGATTGATGATACACCTTCAAGCCTTCAGCATCATCAATCATCTGAGCATAGAGATTTACACCTCCAGTTTCAATAAAAAGAAAAACATCCCCACCTTCAGACACACAAAAAAAGGACTCAGCGTTCCACTTTTTTCCTTTTGTTATCGTGGAAGTCCTGCAGATAGCATTGCCTCTTTCTCTCATCATTCAGCTCCTCTCTCACGACCAATCACCACCCCAAAGTCATGTGGTGTAGTTTCTTCTCCTCTAGCAGTGCACCCTTTTCTTTCATAGGCACAGTGAGTTCTGAAAAGCAATAGCAGCACCTCCTTCTTCTACACCAGCGGCGTCCACATCAGTAGACCAATGGTGCAACTTCTTCTTCGCCAGCACAACAATCTCTTCACTGGCGCTTCTCAACAGCCTAGTCATCTTGCACTAGCTACAACCGTAGAGTTGTTTTCAACCTCAACAGCCATCACTGACTCGCAACCCCTAAACCATCAGGAGCAAGTATTAGCCAGAGCAGTAGCCCAACAGTGCGACCAGCTTCATCCCGGTCGACGCCACCCATCGTCTTCATCCCCGAGCACCAGCTTCATCCCTGCACCAGGTAAGCGCTTCTCGTCTCTATGCATGCATAAACTTAATTCACTCTATTACTGTGTATGTGAATTTTAATTCACCAGTAATTCATGTACGCGGGTCTGCTGCTGGCCAACCGAGTTACTGGTTTAGGCCAGTAACTAGGTTGGGCTGCTGGATCCAGCCTAGCTCGTACGATTGGGCTAGATCCAACCCCTAAAAAAATAAAAAATAAAAAAATAGTTTTTTAAAATTCAAATTTAAATTTTGCGGATTTATTCACTAGTGTCATAGTCAGGAATACCGTACTTTTTAGGTTAAACAATATTTACCAACGCCAGAGTTGAAAATATTCGAAGGCGAATATTCACTGATACCAGAGTCAGAAATATTATAGGAAGCCCATAAGAATGAAGCATAAACAAACTCTTAAGCAATTTAGACAAAATCAGCAATGCAGTCTACTTTAGGTGGGATGTTTAAGGAGTGATAGTATCTTTCTTTTCGCATAACCAGTTTCGTATCATAGAATCTTTGTTGATCAGTTAGGGTTCTTAATGACTATAATTCTAGGTAGCGACTCCTTAAACTAGACATTTCCCCTCAAGGAACAAGATGTCAAATATCTATTTTTTTCAATCAAAAAACTTTAATTAATCATCTTGATGTTCGAGTGTGACAAAGTTGAGGGTGCTATATAAATCAGGTTGATTTTTTTTTATCATAAGTACTATATGAAATCTTTAGTTTTTTCCTTTTTCCCTATCTTTATCCTATAGGTACAGCGTTTAAATCAATAGATAACCTTTTCTTATCTATCTGTATGAATTGATATTATTACATTCTAGTTCCTTCTCAAGACCTCCCATGAAAAATCCTGAATTGGATCCTAAATTGACTGGTTAGTGTGAGCTTATCCAAGCGGTTACACACTCTTTGAATATGAATCCATTTTCTAAAAGATCTTGGCTTTCATGCTTTAGTGGGTCTTTAAGATACTTTTAATAACTTATGTTGTGTTGAAAAGATATCTATATGATCCAGTTGATTTTGTAAGGCATATGGTAACAATAGAACCAAGGAAAGTATATAGAAAAGATAATTTTTTTTTCTATTCTTTTATATTCTATTAGTATTATATTAGTATCATTTAATGATCCCAGCTTAGTGAGTCTTTTCTTCCAAGATGAACTGTTGGTCCTAATCCTATATTTTTTCTTTATAAACCGAGGAGAAATCAACCTCTTTCAAATATACAACATGGGTTCTAACAATTCAATGGAGTTGGATTCTCATGTCAATCTGAATAAATCACCCTTTAATGGATATTCAACTTATTTACATTCAGATCATGAACATTTGGAATCCATAATATGCAAGGACACATTGATTTTGCTAATTTGAATTGAAAGGTGATATTTGATCTATATATAACATCATATTCGTAGTTAGTGCATTCATCCTAGTTAGAAGCTCCAGCTCTGTATCAAGGTCACTGTCGATATTGTCACTCACATCACTATCATTAATATAGTCTCAATTATCAATAAGAAAACCCTTAAGGTTGTTATCCAGAAACTTGTTTAGAAATATTATAATGAAAGGAACATAAGAGCTTATTGCTACGTATTTGACCAAATAAGATCATCCAATTCCTATAGAACCTATCATTAAAATACCCTTCGAAAGGGATAAAGCTAAGCGGAGTGAAAAGGGTTTTCCTAAGATGGAAAATAAAAACTATTCACCCCACATGAGGTTTATGAATAAGTGATTTTCTGATAATGAGCAAGGGATATCCATCATTTTGCTAAAGAGTATGTAGTTAACTCATAATTCATTAGATACTTTTTATATAAATGTCAACTAAGTCTTTTGTAAATTGCTTCTGGCTCTTTAATCATTTGATAACCAAAGTCATTCTTTGATAAATGATCATTATGGGTTAGACTCAATAGAATTTGATCAATCTTTTGTTTTTATTGAAGGTGGAGAGCTGAACCAAGAATTCTTTTTCCTTTATCATCAATCGAATCACCGTTTGCGATCAAAGATTTGATTTTATCATCAATCCAATCATCGTTTATGTTTTTTTTTTCTCTTATCAATAAATAAATCTCTTTACTTGTATGACTTAGATGTCTCATATTTGTTATATATAAAAAAAAAAAAGTGATTCGATTGATAAGATTTGGTATGATACTTACAAGATCAAAGAGATTGATATTCAAAAACAAATTTAGAACTTATTGATGTGACCCTATAAGCATGACCATCACCCTATAACATGTTGCTACCAGAAGAAGAACCTCGTATTTCTTTTAGCAAATCTCCTAATTTTTCCAAAGTAACTAAAAATAGATTATTTGAACTAAAAAGAATTCATTTCATATGTAGAATACATATCTAGAAGTTTTCGTAAATTAATTATGTATGATGGAATCATCAAATATTTGACCTTTTTAAACTGTGTCAGTAACTCATTATAGGCTTGGAAAACAAAGAGAAGATGTGTATAAACGAGATATCTTGTAACAAGAAGAAGGAAAAAGATTAAATAAAGGAACTCTCAAACATTTGTCGATCTTAGACGCGTAGATATCAATGATGGTTCATTATTTCAATGTATCATTTCTTCAGATAGAAAAAGATTATTAAACACTTACTCAAAATCTCACTTATCAGATTTAATTGTGTCTTCCATGCATAGTATAATAAAAAATAGATGCAATTTATTTACTACTACTTAGTGTCAGTAATAAGTGGTCTGAAAAGGCATCTAAAAATACAAATGTCATTTAATTTGTTTTTCATATCCAATTTAGTCCTTGTTCTATTGATTTCTTTTTTATCGTTTTTTATTAGCTTTTTTCTTCAATTTAATCCATCATTATTTGGTTTCATTTTATTTTTGTACCAAAGTTGGTCCTCATTCTTTTAATTTCTATTTATTTCTTTTTCCTAATTGAATTGTGTTTTCATTTTTATCCCTTAGTGTTTGATTTTGATTTATTTTTATGTCGAATTTTATCTTCATTCTTTTAATTACTATTCATTTTATTTTAGATCCCTTTTTTATTATCGTTTTCTCTTAATTTAATCCCTCAATATTTTTTTATTAGGAATTTTACTTCATTATTTTTTAAGGTTTATCTTTTATGGTATTAGTCTCAGACTCATTACAAGGGTCGTGGGTTTCAAATATTAACATGGGTTGACTTCACTCTTTTTCTAGGGTTTTTTCAAAAAAAAATTTTCAATCTTATCCTTCAACGTTTGATTTATTGGGAATTGGTTTTTATTTTTTTCTACAAAATTATCTTAATCTCATGCTCATTGTCATAGAGTTAACAAGTTAACCAGAGTTGACTTAAATTTTTTTCTCATTGCTTTTTTTGAATATTTTTTTTCCTAATTCTTTTAATTTTTTTCCTCATTCTTTTAATTTCTATTTATTTCTTTTTTCTAATTGAATTGTGTTTTCATTTTCATCCCTTAGTGTTTGATTTTGATTTATTTTTATGTCGAATTTTATCTTCATTCTTTTAATTACTATTTATTTTATTTTAGATCCCTTTTTTATTGTCGCTTTCTCTTAATTTCATCCCTCAATATTTTTTTATTAGGAATTTTACTTCATTATTTTTTAAGGTTTACCTTTTATGGTATTAGTCTCAGACTCATTACAAGGGTCGTGGGTTTTAAATATTAACATGGGTTGACTTCACTCTTTTTCTAGGGTTTTTTCAAAAAAAAAAATTCAATCTTATCCTTCAACGTGTGATTTATTGGGAATTGATTTTTATTTTTTTCTACAAAATTATCTTAACCTCATGCTTATTGTCATAGAATTAACAAGTTAATCAGGGTTGACTTAAATTTTTTTCTCATTGCTTTTTTTGAATATTTTTTTTCAATTACACCTTTTGACATCAAACTGTGTTATAATTAAACTTCATTGTTTTATTCGACTTGCTTTCAACGGGGTTGCTTTAGTATTATTATCGTGTTGTAGATTTAGCATACACTCAGTTGGGATCTGATATTTTTTTATATTTTTTTTTGTCAATGTTTTTATCAAATTATTATTTTTTTGTTGCATTTTTTTTATTTCATGTTATTGAAATCAAATGATCTTGTGAAGATAATGACCCGGGTCTCAGGTTTATTTTTAAAACACTTACATTGTTTTAGCATCTTTTTTTATAGTGAAGAAATTTTGAGATGACCTACATCATAGCTCGAACAACCTATTTACTATATCATTATTCACATTGTCACTGTGAATGAAATGTTCAATAAACAGTGCCATTTTTTATTTTTTATTTTGGTCAACAAACTTTATTTTTTTTAATTTCATCTTTTAATATGATGTTTTTATTTTATGTGTTGATTTAGATTGTATATTCTTTATCATTCAAGGTGTTCCGTCAAATTTTAAAATTTAAATAGAGGCTAATTTAATAAAATAATATTTAAATTTGGAGTATAAAAATTAAAAGAAAAATGACCAAATATAAAAGCAACAACAAAACTTTTTTTCAAATTAGCTTGAAAAGTTTATTTTCATCTATAAATTCTCCATTTAATCATTTTTGGTATCTTTAGTTTTAAGATTTCATATTTAGATTCTAAACTTCATTATTTTATGTTTACGTCCCTGAGTTTGAGAGAGTAAAGAGAAAATTATGAAAAAAATAGAGAGAAAAAGTTGTTAGTTGATCAAATGTTGGCAACAAAAAATATCAATCTTGATATCAATAGGTTTCTCTTGATAAAAGCAATGCCAATGAGGTTTTTTAGAACTTTCATCTCACTAGAAAAATAAACTAGAGCTCAAGAATTTTTTTTAACTTTGGATTTTTTAACCAATTAAAGGAATTTTTTTTTTTAGAAATAGGTTTATTGAGGTTTTATTGTGTTTTTATAGGTGTTTTCAGGTGACAAAAGTGTTGAAATAGAGTTTTGACAAAAAACTGTTGACATAGAAGAGGCCATGAGAGTTGTACAACAACAACAGAAAGGTATTGCGACAATTAGTAGGTGTTATGCACCTTGTCATTTTCCTTTACATGATTTATTGTAATAGGTTTTTTAAATTTCCTTTACTTGATTTATTGTAATAGTTTTTTTAAATGTAACTATATATTATGTTTGAAATCATGGTTTAAGGTCAAAAAAAAATTAGTTTTTCGGTATCCAGCTCAAGGTGAAGGAATTAATTTTTTTTCTGATAATAGAACTAACGCTCAGCTCAAGATGAAAGAATTAATTTCCCTGTAACGAGAAGAAGCGCAGAATGCGTTGTATGGTAGTAGTTTATTATGTTAGCTCAGCAGCTAGTGACTTTCAAAGCTTTCAAGCTTAGCTGCCTTGTCTTAGCTTAGCAGCCCTTATTGGTTGGTAATCTGTCCGCTCCTCCAGTGAAGCCTGTCACATTCAAAGGAGGCGTCGGCCAGTA
>Ga0325411_1007045_pt1 | contig 12277 bp, 7 predicted proteins | sample PopdelMetagenome_13_FD_206181 | JGI IMG/M metagenome (GOLD analysis project Ga0325411, IMG submission 206181) | Populus deltoides microbial communities from Bellville, Georgia, United States - Xylem-PdIQD-R4 | ecosystem: Host-associated > Plants > Phyllosphere > Stem > Wood/Secondary xylem... | reverse complement strand
CTTATGATGTTTGATTTGCCTATTGATTTTAATTCACAATCACAACTATTTGTCAAACATGTATTGAGCCCTATCCATATTAAATTTTTTTTGTTGTGGTTTAGAATAATAGGAGGCTTAACTAAATGGTTAGTCAACCATTGATATTTATATATGGAAGGCGATGTACAATAATTAATGTAAATATTACAATATAGGAGTAATAAACCTTTCCTATATATATATATATATATATATAAGCCTATAATGTGTAATATCCTATAATAAGCTGAAGGTGGAGGTTCAACTTGAAGCTTGAACTTAATGTTATTACTCATTTTTTGGGGCCCATGTAAATAAAAAATCAAAAAAGGGGGAAAAAGAGAAAATATAAAAAATTAAAAGAAATTTTGGAAAAAAATAAATACATATCAGTTGAGAAAAACATACCAGAATGCTTAAGATATTACCGAAACACTGTTTGAGGAAGATTAAAATTGGATTTGACAGCATGTCTTTGACTAATGAGGTCTCCCTATTAACAAAGGAAATTCAAGCTTGGATGCTTAAGGACTCAATCAAATTATTTTTTTAAGGTTTAATTGAATTTAATGAAGGTTTAATTGCAAGACAATTAAACTTTTAAAGTTAATTTAGGCTCTAAATGGAAGAAATTAAATTTTAGGGGTTAAATTTCAGATGCTTAATTGCATAAATTTCAAAGTATGATGGGCAATAAGGAACCTAATTGAACAAATCACTAATTGAACAAATCAAAAACTAAGGACCAAATTATAAGACACACAAGACTTCAAGTTTGAAATTGGTGAAATCAGGGATCAAATTGAAGATAATTGAAGGTTTGATGGTCATCTGGTGGTCCAATTAAACAAATCAGAAATCAAGGACCAAGTTGTAAAGGACACTTAAATTTGAGGCTGGTAATTAAGTTTGGCAGAGGTGAAACTGCATAAAATTAAGGGTTCATGATGCAATTACGAGTGAAATTAAAAGAAACTGTAAGAATAGGGATTAAATTGAAGTTTGCCAAATTCCAAATTAAAACCCTAATTTGTAGGGTTTAGCTTCGACGACGTGTCGTTCGACTACTTTGTAATTGTTGGATTTTTTTATTATTTAAATGCAATGTTTTAAGTGTATTAACATGATGATTATTGCCTTAATATGTCAAGTTTACACTTTAGTTTGATTTGAAATTTGCCAAATATGGCAGCAAGTTTATGATTTTTTCTATGTTGGTTGATGCATGTTTCTGGGTTTCTGAGTTTTGTTTGGTTCTTATTAAAGGTTTAGGAAGACATTTTGAATCTAAATTGCATGATATATAGGCTGTTTTAAGTTGATAGTTTTGAAGCTTGGAATATTTTACATGATTTTGATGATTTGTTGTTTTTATTAGTTCTTATTCAAGTATATTTGGTTATGATAATATGCATTGTTGAGGCTAAAAGAGTTTGGTTTGGAGGCCTAAAATGTGTTTTCTAGGTTTGACATTGTATGTTGGGTTTTCTTGGCAATCTCAGTTCATGTTCTTCATCTTCATCGGAACAACATTGTCTTGGGTGCTAGTCTGAGGTCTTATTTTGATTCAATTTTGGTTTCTGCAAGTTCGTATCATTATTAGTAAATAATCTAAGGTTTTAATGAACCAATAACATGTTTTTGTGGATTTTAATCTGAGGGTTTCCGTTTTGAACCGAAACTCATTTTTGACAAAAAAATCATGATGTTTGAGTAATAATTGAAGCAAAATAACACTTAATTCTTGATCTATGCTTAATTGCGAATAAAACCTTGCATTTTATTGCTTGAAATTTGGTCTAGTTTGATATTTACATTGCTGGGTTTCAGTTTGAGTGTCTTCGTGTTCTTCATTTTTTGTGTTTTGATTCGTTTTGCTTAAGAAAATAATTAGCTTTTATGTTTTCTAATGTTTAATGTTTTTTAGATTTTTCAGGTCAACTCGGTCGGGTCAACCCAGTCAGGTCAAAACCGAGTCAGTCATATATACCCTGTTTGGTTTGCCATTGTTTTGTTAAGTTTTTTTTTAAGGGTGTGTTTGGCAAACACCCCTTATGCATATTTTGGGTGGTTTTTTGTATTTAAAAAATTGGTCTTCTTAAATATGGCCTTATAGAAATACAAAAAATAACTAAAAATAAAAAAATAACCTAAAATATAGTAATATGAATGTTTTTTTTGCGTGTTGCATGTGACAAAGTCTCTAAAAAATAAACTATATTTGCATATGTTAGCATATTAAAAAAAGCACAAAAAATAATCTTTTTATTTATTTGCATGCATTTTGGATTTAATAACTAGTTTACTGAATTCATGAAAATTTGGCTGATATTTCATAATCTCTAAAATTTTAATTCATGAGGATTAATGCTCAATATTTTGGTATAAATGTTGAACCTATAAGTAGGCTGCTATTTAAATATCAGGAATTGACTATAAAATTCTAAAAATTATTTTGAATATTCACCATTTTTAATTGGAAGTATTTTTTACCACAATATACGAGCTGTGGAAAACCCTTTCGCCTTCCAAGATAGGTGAACCCTGTCAAGGCACCTACCTAGACCCTTCTCATAAGAATTCATTTGGGCACATAAGCCCATAATAAATTTGAAACACAAGATTTATTCACACAAATGAATCTTTATCTTGAGCTATAAAACTAGGCGGTAAATCCTTTGTCCCAACGTCGCGCGCTCATACACGACACCTAAGATCAATAAAAGAAGCAGTGGAAAGGGGCTTGGTAAGAACATCGACAAGTTGATCCTTGGAAGAAATAAAGTGAATTTGAATGGCCTTCGTAGCAACTCTGTCATGTACAAAATGATAATCAACCTCAAAATGTTTAGTATGAACATGGAAGATAGGTTTCATAAACAAATAAGTAGCACTCAAATTATCACACCAAATTATAGGCACAAAAGGAGGAGTAATATGCAGATCTAACAATAAATGTTGAAGCCATATAACCTTAAAAGTTTCATCGGCTAAGGCTTTAAACTTAGTTTCGGTAGAAGAATGAGCAACCGTGCGTTGTTTGCCTCACTTCCAAGAAATCGGTGTATGACCAAAATACAAGATATCCACCCATAGATTTATGATCATCAATATTACTAGCCCAATCAACATCTGTAAAACCATGCAATGAAAAAAGAAGAGCTACGAGTGATATGGAGACCAAAAGAAATCGTACCTCTAAGATAACACAAAATACATTTAACTGCAGCCTAATATGCATCTGTAGGAGTATGCATATACTGATAAATTTCTGGTCTAGTAAAAGTGTGATATTGAAGAGCACTAATAATTTGTCAAAAATGTGTAGAATCCTAAAACAAGCAAGCGGATACCACTACAACCTTTGATGTAGAAAGAGGAGTATCAATAGGCTTGCAAAAACACATACCTGCTCTGTGAAGGATGTCAAGAATATACTTATCTTATCATAGCATGATACCCATAGTGGTAGGATGGACCTTAATGCCTAAAAAATAATGAACAACTCCTAAATCTCAAAACTTAAATTCTAAGCTCAGTAACTATAACAATTGGTGAAGCAATACTGAATTGCTTCATGTTAGTAAAATATTATAGGAACCAGAGAATTGTTATTAGGCAACAAGAGCTGATGGTGGTTGACCTGACATGGGTAGCAAAGGAGCATTGTCAACAACACCTATGGATTGAAGGGAGGTGTAATGTTGCGATGTCGCGGTCGCACAAATTAGTTACTCTAGCTTCAAACACAACACACAAGATAGTATAGAGCAAGCGAGGGGTCGATCCCACGAGGAAGATTCAAGTTAGATTTTTATGCTAGATGATATGCAATATGGGGGGGGGGAGGGTTTGATTTGTGATGATCTAAACTATGGAAGAAATTAAACTAGTAAACAAAATCAATTGAAACCGAAATTTATCAAGAAAACAAACCTTGGTCGCAAGCACACATCTTTTTCTTGTTTTTCTCTTGATTTATAACGTTATTCTCTTTGTTTTTTTTTCTTTCCACATTTTCTTTCTGCCCAGTCAGCAGCTTATAGCAGAAAAAGGAGCTGATTTGTTTTATTTTTAATGGAAAATAATCATTTTACCCTTAATGAGTCTTTTTGCTTCTATTTGACGGTCCTTATTTTTTTGCTAGCACTACCAACCTCTGTTCATCCTAAAATTTTAACCAGAATGTATTCAATATATTTTAAGGTTTCTCATAAAATTTTAGCTTAATCTGATGGTTGGATTGAAAATTACATCTAATAACGTAAAACTAGTCAAATTATGATTTTTCGTCAAATTTCTGAATTTCTCTAAAAATTCAAAAATTTTAACCCAAGCTAAGGCATCATATTAGAAGGCTTCACGTAAATTTTTAGAATTTTCTAATAACCCAATCGAGAGTTATGAATTTTATTTTACATGAAACTAGTAAATTTATGATTTTTTGCCCAAAGGTTTTACAGGAGGTCTTGTGAAGGAGCTTATGAGTAAGGAGATGACTATGAAGATCTGCATACGAAAAAGGTTCTACCTTGGTCACGAGGCTGGTTACCAAGTATTTCAACTCACCTCAAAGACCATGAAAAACATATAAATTAAAATCCTCTAGCAAAACTAGCCGGCCAGCAACTACCAATTCATCAAATAAAGCCTTTTCTTTTTGCATATATATTATCGCATGTGTGCGGCGTCGCGGCGAAAAAAAATCCACTCCCAAATACTAATGTGTGTGGTATCCTAGAAAAATTGAAAAAATAAGAGGACAAGGAATTCTTGTCTTTTATTTGTGGAAAGCAGGGACGGGAGTAGCTGTAAACCCCAAGAATAAATAAATAAATAAAAGTAAAGAAATTCATGCATATGGTTAAATAAAAACATGAATTCAAAAATTTTTGAATATAAATTTCCGGGGGAAATAATTCGAGACATTATAATAAACTCGGTACCGTTGAGGGTTAGATGTAATTGAAGAGAATAATACACTTAAAGAAAAAGGGCGCCTAAATGCAAATAAGAAAAATTATAGAGTATAAATACCATCTCCTCACCAAAAAATCTGCAGGAACCATAAGGAAAGAAAATAGGGAGTTTTGTATCCATTCTTGCAAAATCAAGAGAGAAACACTAAAATTTCAAGAACCCATCCAAGATTAAGGGTTTATAGATGGGATAAACACTTGTGTGCAAGGGATTAACAAGAAAATTGAACAAGAAGAAAAGAAAGGAGGGAGTTGAAAATCTTCAATTTGTACCGGGCCGGGTAAGGTGTTCTAAACATGATCTTAAATATTCATTTCAAATTCGATAATGAATTGATGCCTTGATATTGAATTATAGGTTAGGGTTCTTAGACATGAATTGGGGAAAAAGTATTTGTTGTTAAAATTAAGTTAATTCATGTGTGGTATGTAGTTTATGAAAGTATTGTGTGAAGGGAAGGGGGTGACGAATCTGGACAGACTCGTCTCCTGACTTTTGGTGAGATTTCGGGTAGGAGGATGAGGGAATTAGGATTGGGTTCCTTCATAGACATTGTAGACTTGGATGTTAGCTAACCAAGGAAACTGATCTTGCTCAATTTGGAGATGTAGAACTCCAGTTATGGGTTACCAACCGAGAATGAGTCGTGACTGATTCTGTAGGGCAGTAGAACTGATTAGTTTATGAGCAATTTTGACTATCTTGGAGGTAGAACTGGGTTCTCCTTCCTCAAAAAACTAGTAGCCTCGTGTCTTAGCTTTCTAACGAGATCGATCTCACTTAAAATGGAGTTCTAGAACTCTAGATATAGTTAAAAATCTAATGAGTGTTCAGATAGTAACAGTTGGACAGTAACAGTTCAATGTCTAGACAGTAATAATTGGACAGTAACAGTTCAATGTCTAAACAGTAACGGTTGGATAATAACAGTTGGACAGTAACAGTCCAATGTCTAGACAGTAACAGTTCAATGTCTAGATAATAACAATTGGATAGTAACAGTTCAAAATTAGACAGTAACAGTAGACTTTCACGTGAATACTATATATAAGAATATAAAAAAATTGAGTCATACGAACACTTGCACATTGAGAAACTAACTCTGAAAATATACATGATATATATATATATATATATATATATATATGTATGCTATTATGAGGAAATGAACATGCATAGAAAGTAACATATGAGTAATGGATGAATATGGATTCTCTATAATATCGGCTTGAAGGAATCATAACCAAAAACTTCCTTGTGATTCAGGACGAGCAACCAGGATTGGATCTTCTGTTAGGGGAGGTCGCGAGACAAACGAAGCAGGTGCGTGATTTTCCTCCTATTTGCACTTATACAATTCAAAATTCTTCTGGTGAATGCAATTACAATAAATATCGTGTTCAGTGTAAATAAAGTCTAGCATATTTACAAGATTAGCTTCAGCTAATGGCATCCGTGATAGGATTGCCGGGAGATGATTTACTGTAACAACCCGGCTTTTCAAGCCCAAAACAACAGTAAATTTTTTTTTGTACTTGACACACATCATGTCGGTCATTGGCGGACATGTTCCCTTCAAATCATCAATATACAATCCATACATCAACAACAATCAACATTTCATTTAAAAGTGAATCTTACATAAACTCATAATATTATGTTTGCATGATTAGAAGTTTGCATTTAAAATATACATGCATAGACATGAGTTTGTAATCTATCCTACAAATAGTCATCACGAGTTTAATCTAAAAGGATCTAATAATAGTTATACATTTAGTACATTGATTCATATAAAATACATCATGATTTAGAATGCAACTACATGATTCCTTGCAAAAATAGGTTCCCGTGTATTGGGTTTCCTAGGCACCTTGTTGGTATGACGTCCCTACTGCAGTACAAACATTTACAAGAATGCAATTACTTTATAATAATAATAAGAAAACGGATTGACAGTTTAATGAAGTATTAACATTATCTCATGCTTGAAGCGTGACATTTGTAGTTCCTTCATGTTCTTGATATACACAACTTGCAGTATATATATATGCACCAATTCTTACAATTAGCTATAATCTTAAATCCGGCCATTCTCTTACGACATCATTTCTCGAGGTTAACTGTTCACTCACTCCGGCCATCCCCTTCGAATGCCATTAGCCAAAGCTAATCAACTGTTTGTCCCGGTCGTCCATTCAGATGCCATTAGCCAAAACTAATCATTCATTTGTTCTGGTCATCCATTTGAATGCCATTAGCCAAAACTAATCATTCATTTATCCCCGCCATCCCTTCGAATGCCATTAGCCAAAGCTAATCAATTGTTTGTAGCAGTTATCCCTTCATATGCAATTGGTCAGAGCTAATCATTTATTTATCCTGGCCATCCCTTCAGATGCCATTAGCCAAAGCTAATCAATTGTGTGTCCCAGTCATCCCTTTGGATGCAATTGGTCAGAGCTAATCATTCATTTGTCCTGGCCATCCCTTCGGATGCCATTAGCCAAAGCTAATCAATTGTTTGTCCTAGTCATCCCTTCGAATGCAATTGGTCACAGCTAATCATTCATTTTTCCCGGCCATCCCTTCGGATGCCATTAGCCAAAGCTAATCAATTGTTTGTCCTAGTCATCCTTTCGGATGCAATTGGTCAAAGCTAATCATTCATTTGTCCCGGCCATCTCTTCGGATACCATTAGCCAAAGCTAATCAATTGTTTGTCCCAATCATCCCTTCGAATGCAATTGGCCAAAGATAATCATTCGTTGGCCCCGGTCATCCCTTCGGATGCCATTAGCCAAAGCTAATCATTTGTTAACATTTAAGCATTTGACAGTCTGATATCTGAATTTACACAATACAATAACATTCATGATAAAGTATTTTCATTATTCAACATTATTTAAAAGAAAGGTGAAAGCCACCTACCTGCAGTAGAAGTTCTACTTGTGCTCCCCTATTGCTACTATTGCACCACACCGGTGGTCCCTCCTGCAGTCACAGACTCATCTCATAAATTTTCCTCATTTAAGGATATGTTTTATAATAATCATATCAATAGCTAATAAATCTTTCTTTCAATCATTTCTTTCTTTATATCTTATGTTTTTCTCATTACACCCATTAAGGTTGTCATTCTTTATCCAACCATAGTTATCATTCCTTCAGGCTAATATTACAGAGAATCCATATTCATCCATTACTCATATGTTACTTACTATGCATGTTCATTTCCTCATAATAACATACATACATATATCATGTATATTTTCAGAGTTAGTATCTCAATATGCAAGTGTTCGTAGGACTCAATTCTTTTTATTTAGTATCCACGTAAAAGTCTACTGTTACTGTCTAACTTTGAACTGTTACTGTCCAATTTCCAATTGTTACTATCCAACTGTTACTGTTTAGACATTTGAACTGTTACTGTCCATATATTAAACTGTTATTGTCCACACATTGAACTGTTACTGTCCAACCGTTACTGTCTAACATTGAACTGTTACTGTCTAGACATTTGGACTGTTATTGTCTACACATTGAACTGTTACTGACCAACTGTTACTGCTTAACTTTGAACTATTACTATCTAGACATTTGAACTATTATTGTCTACACATTGAACTGTTACTATCCAACTTTGAACTGTTACTGTATACACAATTGAATTGTTACTGTCTACACATTGAACTGTTACTGTCCAACTTTGAACTATTACTGTCTAGACATTTGAACTATTACTGTCCAACTTTGAACTGTTATTGTCTACACATTGAACTGTTACTGTCCAATTTCCAATTGTTACTATCCAACTGTTATTGTCTAACTTTGAACTGTTATTGTCTGAACACTCATCAGATTTTTAACTATATCTAGAGTTATAGAACTCCGTTTCAAGCAAGATTAGTCTTGTTGGAAAGCTAAGACACAAGGCTACAAGTTCTCTGAAGGAAGGATAACCCAGTTCTGCCTCTCAGATAGTTAAAATTGCTCATCAACAAACACTACCCTACAGGGTCTGTCAGGACCCAATCTTGGTTGATGACCCATAGCTGGGGTTCTACAGCTCCATATTAAGCAAGACCAATTTTCTTAGTTAGCTAACATCCAAAACTACAATTACTATGAAGAAACTTCATCCTAATTCTCTCATCCTTCTACTCGAATTCTCTCTAAAAGTTAGGAGACGAATCTATCCAGATTCATCAACCTTTCCATTTACACACAACATCCCCAATTTAACTTTTTCTCTTTTATCTCAACCCTGGCCATATTACATATGGTTTAAGAGTGTAAAAAAAAATCTTTATAAGAGCCAATTTATCTTATTTATTTCAATCTTCCCTCTTAACGTCAAAATAAAACATTCTTATTGATTTTACAAACTTTCCGAATAATATTCTTCTAAACACAATCCTTGACAACAGTTTCAATCAACCATAAATAATAAACGAATAATATTCCAAACAATCCATACTGTCAAGTTATAATGCATTATTATGAGTATAACATATCCAAATATTAACTTTATCAAATGGTGAAATTTTCAGAAATATGGGTTTGACCGAACTGACCTCAAACTTGCAGACCTACCGTGCGAGATACACAACTTCTATACCGAATGTTTGTTTTAGATCTCACCGTTCAGAATCTAGACAGAATCAAGAAGAACAACATATCCAAATTATAACCTAATCCAATGGTGGACGAAGGGGAAAACAGACAACAAAGAAGACTGTCAAGAAGTGTTTTTTCCTAGATATTTTCCTCCCTCGATATCTCTCAAACGGGGACTGATATAGAAAATCCTTCCAGTGACAATGTACATGACATGAATAAGAACAACATATCCGATTATCGTTCTGATCCAACGGTGAAAGGTGGAGTTATAGCTGTCGGATGTTCTGCCATCAATATGTCTTCTCTCCAGCCTCTCTCTAAACTCTCTCTTACTCTTGCCCGTTTCTCCAAGAGAGAAAATAGAATGATATTTATAGTTCTAACATCTTGTTAATTGCACATTTATCCACACCCCTTTTTATCATTTGTACATAAACTCTCAACCTTCTGTTATTTGAATATTGACCTATTTTGATCTTACGTATTCATTTTGTCCTCACAAATGTTTTTCTTTTCAATAATTTAGTACTATATTCACTTTTCATGTCATTAATTTCACTATTATTATCTTGATTTAGGTTTCTTTAATTTAATTTAACCCATTTTACTATTGGTTAAATTTCTTATCTTTTAAATACCAAGAAAAATTACAACCGGGGGTTTACATTTACAAGATTAGATTCGGCTAATGGCATCCGTGATAGGATTGCCAAGAAATGAATTACAAGATTACACTTTGCAAAGTCACCCAGTTCATGCAAGTAAATAAGATTATTCAAATTAAGAATATGCAAATGAGTGTTAATTGGGTTTAAAAGATTTACAAGCAAAATATAAGTTCTCTATTAGAATTATTATGGATCCGATAGAAAATTAATACTTCATTCGTATACATTACATGAGCATATATATATATATATATATATATATATATATATATTTCTTTATCAACATAATGGTATGTTTATTTATGTAACAGGTCCATCAAATATCCAGGGAGATCATTAGTTTAGAACTCTACTTTGTCAAGCTTATGTAAATATTTAACTTAAACAAAAGAGAATTAACGCATTTATGTAGTATACTTTTGTGAAAATCTTGATGTATTTATAAAAGTTCAGCTTAGCATGTAGTATTTTAGTTATCTTGTAATTAACCCTTTTGAAATGTTAAAGAACACTTATTATGTTGTAAATGCTTTCTTTGCAAGTTAGTATTCCTTTTCTTTTAAATTTTATGATATGATATGTGGACTATGTTTATATTGAACTTAGTCGTAGGATATATATATTATGTGGATTGTATGAGGTGTTGAATTATGATGTTTGATATAAGGTCAAGAATTATGGGACCTTGTGATGATGGGTTGATTGAGTAAATTGATAGTAGTCGATAACTTGAGATGTTCTAAATACAAATGAAACTCTGCCAAATTTTTGGTAAATTAAAAAAAAATTACCCTAAGATTAATAGGATATGTTAGGATCTTTTAACATTGATCATGTCGTACAGTCGGACTGTTACTGTGCTTCTAATTATATTTCTTTTGCTGCAGAATGTGAGCAATCTGCAGAACGTGAATTGCTCACGTTCTGCATGCAAAGGAGGACAACAAAGAAGGGGAGAAGATTACCTAGAATGAGGGATCGGGGTTGTTGTCTCTGGTGATTGCTTACGGTGGCACTGGGTGGCGACAGGCGGTGGCGCTTTGTCTTTTCTTCTTCTTCCCCGTGCAGAGGCACCAGCCTTTGGTTTTTTTTTTCCTTTTCTCATCTGCTTCTGTTCTAACCTCCTTTCTTCTTTTTTTCTATTTTGTCTCTCTCGCAAAACTTTTGTCTGCCTCCCCAAAATCTCATTTCTTCCCCTTCTGTTTCAACCTCTCCTCTCTATCGTTCCCTCTTTGTTTTCTTTCCCTTCTTCTCTTCTGTTTCTGTCTCTACCCATGCTTTTTTTCTTTGGTTCTCCTTCTCTCTGCTCTCTTTAGTTTCTCCCCTCTCTATCTCCTTTTGTCCCCATTTTTCCTTTCCTTCCTTTTTTTTTCTTCTCTGTTTCCCTCCTCTTCGTTCTTTTATCTTCCCTCAGTTCCCCTCTTTTTTCTTTCTTTTCTCTCTCTTATGCTTTTCCCCTTTATTTTTTCCTTTTTCTCCCCTCCTCTGGTTTTTTAGTTCCTCTTCTCCCTCTTGTTTTTTTTAGCTCTTCCCCCCTTGCTTGCTTTGTTTCCCCCTCTGGCTTTTATAGCCAAAACTACATGCGTTTGTTTTCTGATAATGAAGACGTTCGGGACCAGTATTATAGTGGTAACGGTTGGTGATGGTAACGATGTGTAGAGGGATAATAGTTGTTAAAAGTTCCCCATAACTGAAGAAATTTACGGCTTTTGTTGCTAAAACGGTTCCTCTGTCTGCTGAAACGGCTTATGAAGAAGACAATGAATAGTGCCTCTGAAATTGCATTGTTTTCCTATTCAAAATGTATATTTTGGATTTGGTCATTGGAGTTTTGTATTTTTGTAATCAAATCCCTGGGTAAATTGTAATTGGATCCCTTGATTTTAGTGTGAATAGATATGAAATGAATGGGTAAAGGTTTATCTAGAATAATTAAAAAGGGAATCATCCCTCACCATGAATGAAGGCATTCGGCCAAATGA
>Ga0325411_1007044_pt1 | contig 12278 bp, 10 predicted proteins | sample PopdelMetagenome_13_FD_206181 | JGI IMG/M metagenome (GOLD analysis project Ga0325411, IMG submission 206181) | Populus deltoides microbial communities from Bellville, Georgia, United States - Xylem-PdIQD-R4 | ecosystem: Host-associated > Plants > Phyllosphere > Stem > Wood/Secondary xylem... | reverse complement strand
TACAAGGACCTGACTCTGTGTGTTTCTGTGTGTGTGTGTGTGTGTGTCTGAGGATTTGAGAAATTTTCTTCTTGTTTTTTTCTGAGTGAAAACAGCTGCGGCAGCAGATAGATGATATTGATATTACAAAATCTCGAGCACCAGTTCAAACAAACAAAGATTAATTAGGGAATCATATCAATAAAATTTGATTAGACCCATTGAAGTCCCATCCAGATTAGGGGCCCATTAATAGACGGATCTAGAAATCTACGTGTTCGTGGGTCGATTTCCTTTTATACCCTGAGGGCCCATACCCAGCCCATTATCTATTTCTCTTAACATCACCCCCGATATATATACATTTCTAATCCCTCCCCTGATAAAAATAAATAAATAAAAACAAAATAATAAAACGTTAAAAATCAAATCGCCCTCTCTCCCTCTGCAACCCAAACGAAATTAACCGTAAAATTACAATAGTCCACCCGAACTGCAGCACTCACACTTAAATGGCAGCCTCTTCTCCGGTCATGAGCAATAACAGCTCCGACACCGGCCAAACCTCCATCTCCACCGCCGCCGGAGGCACGGTATCTTTCAGCGCACCACCGAAGACTCTCCGCGGCCTCAACAAACCCAAGTGTATTCAGTGCGGCAACGTTGCCCGCTCCAGGTACACATATGTACATGTGCACGCGCACATGTGTACTTTATAATGTTATACGATATCGTTTCGCTTTTGCAGTTAGGTATTGTTGGTTTCACCTTGGAATTACTTAAAAAATACAAATCGTAGTATTGAATTTAAGAGGTGAAAATTGTATGGGTTATTTATGAAGATAGTTACTGAAACAAATGTGCATGTTAGGTGTCTAGCCCTAGCCCTAGCCCTAGTAGAATTGTATTGGTTGATATCAGTGAATCCTTTTGGGCGGCGCTGGTCAATAGAGGAGTTAATTCACTTGGGGAGAAAAAGATTGGCGATTTACTTTCTCTGTCGTCTTGAAAATTCATTATGTGAATGATTATCTGTCTGGGAATTTTAGCCATCTCTAGTGAAATTTTATACCCATTCTCGAGCTTGTGATCTTTAACCATGGTGAGATTTTCCTAGGTGTATAGGTTAAAAAATGCTGTTATGTAGCTGTGAACCAGTTTAAGTGGGGTTCTCAACAGAGTATTTGGAGATAGGCTTACCTTTTTTTTTTTGTCCACGGGTATTGACTATTAGGTTATACAAGGTTTGTCTGTACAGATTGCTATTCGAGGAGAGAGGCACATTTTTTACTTGCTTTCCAAGTCCAATGGAAACTGACTGACTCAATTTGGTATATAGAGATTCTGATGGTGTGTTGATCGGCTTATCTTTTAGTGTTTGATATATTGATTTGTATAGAGAGTCACTTAGTAAATGCCATTATTAGTGTTAGTGCTGATATTTAAAACTATGCATGCATGGTGGATTGGTTTGTGATTGTTGAAGATGCTACTCCAGTGTGCATAGGTGTTAGAGAAGTACATATTTATCATGATAATCACTTGCCTTTTATTATTGTGTAGATATCTTTAAAAAATTGACATCTTTTCCATTGTTTAAACCTTTCATCAATGGAATTGTCTATGCAGGTGCCCTTATCAGTCGTGCAAAAGTTGCTGCTCAAGAGCTCAAAATCCATGCCACATTCATGGTATGCCAATTTTCTTCTGTAAATCATGCAGACAACTATTCTTTTGTGTTGCATGTTATTTTCCCAGCATTGAGTTTAAAATGAAGTTCTTGGAGGTTCCTTGTCTTACTATGGAAAGAAGCAACTTATGGGACAAACTTAGTAACGATTCTTCATTAAAAAATTATTCTAAATCTGAGGATACTCCTTGGTTAGTATCTATCTTCATATGTTTTGTTATACATAGCTTGGAAGGATTTTTTTTGGAGATAAATGACAGTGTCAAGGCATCCAACCATATTTTCTTTTTAGTTAGTTAGGGAAGTGCTCTCATTCCACCATTACTAATGTTATATCATGTCAAGCCATCCAAACACATTTTCTTTTTAGCTAGTTAGGGAAATACTCTCATTCCACCATTGCTAATGTCATATCATCTGGGAAGTATGTTTTTCAAATGACTAAATGATGATATATGGTACATGGTCATATTTGAGATTGCAATGAATATTCATTGATTTTTTGGGAGAATCCACTCTGGTAATCCTTGATCTTCAGATGTAACAATGATAATTTCTTCTCAGATTTTGCGCATTGATCAATTTATATGCAGACACATTGATGGACCTTTTTTACTTCATACACTTTCTTAAACTTGATTTGATAGTAGATATCTGAAGAAAAGGGTTTATCTTTGGTTAATCAGCATTTGGGGCTGAAGTGATAAGATGATCTAGTGTCACATATTTTACAGTAAGTTTAGCCCCTGACTGAATTTCCTCCCTGATGAAGATGCATGAACAATTGATTTTCACCTGGCTACTTGGGTTAAGTTCAGTTGAATTTGGTAGTGTAGTTTGGGACTGCCATCATTTCTTCGGTTGGAATATGTTGTGTGCTTCCATGTTCAATCACTTTATTCTAGAAAGATGGCAATGAAAGGTTGTCCATGGAAAAGAAACTATGGGATTTTCTTTCTTATGTTCCATTTGTGTTGGTTCGGATGGACTAGGGAGTAAAGAAGAAGTGGTGTAGACATTGATAATGCCCCTTATGCATTTAGTTTACAAGAAGTGGTGCCCAGTCTTTGTTGCATTGATTATTGATCAGTGTATTTTTTATCTCACGGACAAAAAAGACAGCCTAAGATATCTTAAGGTCAGTTGTGTGGTAATCTACTCTTTTGAATTCATGTGATTTTAGGGTATTCATAGATGAATGGTTTGGGCTTGTAAAGAACTTGAGTAAGCTTAAGATTTAAAGGGAAAGGTAGATGATACTTGAGAAATCAAGTTGCTGGCAAGTCCTAACAGAGTTTGATTTTTTTTGGTGTGACGTATCATGTAAATACCAAAAGAGTTTTAAGAAATCGGATATTGAGCTTTAGAAAATAGAGGAATAAGGCTGGCTGGTGGTGAAGTGAAAAATTGATACTGTAAAAGAGAAACTGTTGGTTGAGTTCAGGATGTTACTCTATGAAACGTGGATACTCCAATACATGACATAAGGAGCCTGCCTATGGATATGAGTTGGGTACACTCTGAACCCTGTCTGAGAATTTCCCATAATTAGCGAATTAGTTTCTCATTCTTATTTTTAAAATTTTTTACTTTTGATATGAAGAGAAATTTAACTCGAAACACAAAGGATAAGAAAAAAAAGGGGTCTTAGAGAAGATAGGCAAAATTCTGAGCTCAAGATTATCCATAGTAGGCTTGTAACTTGATTGCTTTTAGGTTCTTAATTTAATGAAGGGGCTTGAGTGCATGATAATATATAGTTTTAAAGGGTAAGGAGACTATGTAATTAATATTTTGCTGATAGGTCTTGGTTGATGTTTTGGGAATGATTTTGGAGAGATTCTGTGGAGAAGAATGTTCTGTTTTCATTTTTTGTTTCTAATATTTATTTTTATTACTGGAAGCTTCATTTGAATGTTTGAAGAGATGAGCTCTTTGACATGGTGTAACTTTATCATTTATCAACATGTCATATTCTGTTGCACCTCCTGCTTCCTTGGTTGGAAGTAACTGAATAAAAACAGCAGAAAATTAAAGAAGAGGGATTATAACTAAGAGAAAAAAGGAGAGAGTGTTTGAACTCTGGACACATTTCTTCCTAAATTAAAAGAGGTTGAATTTCCATCAATCAAAGTCTCTTAACTTTAAGATCACACGAAAACTTATGTGCTTTTCACTGTTTAGATAGGGTGTAATGATCGTTTAGTTCAAAGCTATCAGATAAACACCTAAAGGACTCACCTAAAGTTGATGAAAACATTAGTAAGACATATAGAGACCTACAAAAGCAAGTCATGTGAATTAAAGTTATCTTTAGTTAAACATGCTCAGTATTCCTGAGTTGAAAACTAAAAGATAAACCCTTAAAGGACCACCCTAAAGTTGAAGAAAATATGCCCAGGACATATAGAAACAACTGAATTATGCAAGCTCTTATCATGCAGATAAAATCATTTATTTCACCTAGCAACTCTGCTGCCACAGCTGATACAAGGATTCGTATAGCTCACTTTAGATTTATGTTTGAACTAATTATGCAAAGTCATGTTGCATGTGGACACAGGTTTAAAGTACCAACTCCTAAGTTCCCATATTTGTGTGTGGGTGTATGTATATGTAGAATAGTAGCAAAAAATTAGATGCCAAGATTTGATGCATTGTCTCACAAATTGTAAGAACTTAAAAATGCAGATGCTACATGATTTTGATGGTGGGAAGAAAATCTTACCTAATATTTTCAGTATTGCAATTGTCTAAGAAATTTCACCTTCATGGATGATGCATTATAAATTTAAATTCTAGTTTGCTACAGTCCATCTATAAAGAACTAGTAAATTGTCTGCATGCCATTTTATTTTTGGTCTGTATTACATCCTCATTTTTTTAAATGCAGTTCTTAAAGCAAATGCAACATTTCCGGACAAGAGTCCAGCTTCAAGTGCCCCTCTCTTTGAGCAGCAGGTTAATGAAGCGCCTCCTGCAGTGTAAGTCAAATTCCTGTCTCTAAGCAGGAAACTACCTTACATGATTCTTGTGTGTTGTATACATCCTTGTTGATTCTTGTGTCGTGTTGTAACTTTGATGCTTGACAAAGTATTAAAATATCAAGCAAGAAACCACCTTACATGATAGTCAGATATTTTTACACCTGCAGATATCTATATTAATGATTTTTTAACTGAGGGTAGGTCATAAAAATTGCCATGCGACTCAAAACAGGTATATGGGGCATATTTCTTTTAGTTATGTGAAATAGTGAATCATTTAATTCTCTGTATTTTCCATTGAATTCCTTTGTTTCTTCAAAATTCACCTTGCTTTTCTAAAGTTCTTGTTTGCTAAATGCTCCCTAAACGTTTCTTTTCTTTTTTTTCCTTTTTAACTTCTTTGACTCGGTTGTCTGTACTCTGTATTGCTTACTTTCTTCGCTGTATCCTATTTCTGGTTTGGTTTCTTTTTTGTTTTGAACCATGGTTGTTTCTTTTCATTGGGATTTGTTTCAGGAGTTCGCATAGAGCTGCATCACTTCGGCAACTTTCTAGCAATTTTTCTCAATTCAACAATTTGCATTCCCCACTCCGCTCAAGAAAGCCATTGACCAGAAAGGTGCATTATAATAAGCTGATGTTATATCTTGCTGATTGTGTTATATTTTGGTGCAAAAAGGGTTTTTTTTCTTCTTTTTACCTGATCCAAAGGATCTATTTTAGGAAGCTGCGGCAATAAATGAATGGAGGTTTTCCAAATTGAAGGAATTCAGGGACAGAAACATTGAAGTGGAAAATGAAGCTTTTGATCGGTATATGCATAATATTAGCCTGCTGGAGGAGGTATTTTCTTTGAAATCTTTCCTAGAAGGCTCCACTGAGGACGAATCACTCTCTTCAAACCACGACCATGCTTCTGCAAAAGAGGACACTGAAGAAAAGATGGTTTCAGAGCAGAAGTTGAAGCTTAGGTCAAATCTGAGCAGGAGCGAGAATGACCGTAAGAGGTTACAACAAATTGTTGATGTAGGGTTGAAGAAGCTTCAGAAACTTGAGTTGAATAATGGCAGTGTTAATAACCAGAAAGAAGTTGATAAAAGGCCGGAGAAGGCAAAAAGTTTGCGGGCAGAGAGGGCCTCAGCTTTAAGTGATCTGATGGACAAGTTAAACAAAGCCCGCAATGAAGAGGACCTAAAGTCTTGCTCGGAGACAAAGGCCCAACTGTATAGGCAGCACGCTAGGTCTAGAACGGAAATCAAAGATTTCGAGGTATTGAGGGAGCAGACTGCCAAAAAAGACGTGGCACCCCAAAAAGAAATGGATTTTTTTTCACAAAAATTATTTAGAGCAGTGGAAATTGACCACGAAGCTCTGACTAGCATAGATGCACACTTCTCGTCCCTCGAAAAGATAGAAGATCTGTGATGTGGTTAGGTCTTTTTATTAGAGGATAGTGATGAGGTTAGTCTAAAAGATTGAAGGTTTCAAAGTTATGCTTTAATACTGATCTACTCTGGTGGCCTGAACTTCTCATTTAGTTTTGTCCATTCTTGGATGTCATCGTTGTGTGAAAATTATTCCAGTTGATATGGCAATTAGTAAAATTCATGTTGCATAGACAATTTGCCTGCCCGTATGTTTTTTTAGATTGATATTAAAAATAAATTAAAAAAAATAATAAAAATTATTATTATTTTAAAGTGAAAAGCAACTGGAAAGGGTAAAATGGAGCAGGCCCCGAAGCTGCTTGATCATGGGATAGGAAAGATGATTTGGAGCTGGGCTGCGCTTCATATTTGGATTTGGACCCAGTGGGCTCCAGCAGGACCAGCAGTAAAGAATGAAACGCAGCTCCAGTATTTAGGCTAACCCAAAAACTTAGGCATACGTACATGTAGACATGAAATCTGAAGGGAAACTGGGTCGATGGCCAGCAATATTTTTTCTTTAGCAAGATATTTTCAAAGCAGCAGTTTTGTATAATCTAGCACTACTCGCGGTTGATCTCTCTCGTCTTCTTTACCTCTTGATCTTAAGAAATCTTAATTTGGAATACGTGGTTTTCAAATGATATCACATGCCAAAGCTTTAACAAAAAAATATTGCTTTTCTCTCGGGTCATAATTTAGGGTTTGTTTGGGTGGTGCTCTCTTCAATGAATTGAATTTGTGGAGTCCTGTTCTTGAGAGAATCTGATGGTTCAACCTCTGGTTTTGATTTGAAAACATTACAGTGGAACCCACCAAAGACAGAAAAAAATGGCCCGGAGATAAAAATAATAATAAAAAAATTCCACAACTATGGTCTAATCTGATATCTATAATTATATATGGGACAAGTGAACAATCCCTTGTTGAATTATTTATCTTTGAATCAAAGTCATATTGGTTTTGCAGAGAACGAATCCTGAAGAGGTGGCTTTCTAAAGGAACATCCATACCATTATGACAAAGAAATCCCAACTTTCTGAGATTTCCCCTCAAAGGTCTTCTTCGAGCCATTAAATCTTGTTGGTTTCTTAATGGGTTTTGCTTTTTTCTAGCCTTTATTCTCCTATATACACTTCTCGACTCACAACCACCTTTCTTGGTGGATATCTCCTGATCATTTTCCCTTGAAATAAGGGTGTCATTGCTTTCAATTTCTATGGCTATACTCATCTCAACATCACTTTTTCAAGGACCTTTAATTTGTGTTTTTATCAACCCCATTATCATGGCAGCCAGTTGATCTCAATCATGATTCTTCTTGATCGATTTTTGGTTCATTGTAGACTAAATTATTAGCTCGCCAATAAAAGAAAAGGAAAATGGAGTAAATGACTTTTGGCAATGATAATAATGCTAGAGAGAAATCCATTTCCAAGCTTTAAAAGTTGTTCCCTTGTGACATAAAATGCCACTACTAAGTGGGGAATTCTCAATGGATAATCCACCTTTAGGATGAAAGTGAGATATATTTGCCTCCCCCCAAGCTTGAGCTTGAGCTCTCAAAATCCAACTTGGCAAAGTCCCTGTCAGCAAATTGTTGTTATTTTTAACAAAGCATGGATCTGTGGCATATATATACAAGCAAAAATCAAATCCTTCAACTATATCCCATTTCCTGGAGTTCCATTTCCACATGCTTTCCATCTGGACCTTTCTTGATTCACAGATCATGAAAGACGCACCGTAATAATTATGTTTTTGATACAGGATTAATTAAACAGACTAAAGCTATAAGAATATCACATGTAATGGTCATTTCCTAACACCTTGATTGTCTGTATTAAAAAAAGAGTAGATCCCTGGTGGCTGTCAAGAAAGCTCAGATCGGCAAGGCAGCATCATTTTCTGTGATGTTCCGTTATATATATATATATTCCTCTTTTTAAAAAAGTCTTCCCCATGTGTATGTGCAGCCAAGAATCATGGTTTCTCTATAATTGTGTATTTCGGCACTGTTCGAGCTGTGATTGATGCCCTTCCATTTCAACCATATATGCATGCCACTTAAAGCTTTCACGATGGTTTTGTTCTGCTTGTCAAGTCTCACAGTCGCGGAGGACCACATGGTTTCGGCACGCTACTCCAAACCCTGTAATAATTACATATAACCAGGGCCACCCATGCTTAGCTTGTTTGATTCCTTGGTTAGGTTAATGCCTGGTTTAAAAATAAGAAAGCCTTCTCTAATACTCTCTCTCTTGGGTGTGAGTGACGGTGACTTTGCCCCTCAATTTGAAATACAAGTGCTCGGACGTAGGCACAGCTCTTAATTAATCTACCCACCATGACACTGACAAAATATACAGCGACCCATCAATTAGGTCAAGTTAGATAGGCAAACTAACCAGAGGACATGATCCAAATGAAAGAAAATAATGCTGAAAAAGATTAGAGCATGCATGGTCCCTACAGGGGCTTGAAACTCCCCCAAGTAGCTGCTGCTGCAACCTGTCCCTCCCGAGCCATCAACCATACATGTATTCCAAGGGGAGTGGCTTACCCTTGTGCCCAACGGTTCGAGATATCTTTAATTAGTTGAATATTAATGCGTAATTGACGAGGTGAAAATTGGGGTTTGTGGGATTTAGTCAAGAGAGGCAGGTGACAGACAATCCACGCCACATGACACGTTGCGACAGTACACACTTGTTGTTCCGTGATGAATGATTCATGGAGACCATTCCAAGCAAGAAATTCCAAACCCTAATCAAGCTTTCGAGAGGTAACCTCCCAGCCAAGCATGTTAATTTCTCAATTCCATTAGACCACGACTGTATGATGATCAAATACATGCCTTAAACAATAATAATATATGGCTCGTGAAGTCTAAGTCTTGCTGCTTGATTGTCTCCATACTTAGATTTTTATTTGGAGGAGGTTTCTTGGCATGTTTATTTTAATTAGAGCAACAGCGTAACGACAGGGACACAAACCCCTCGATCGACCGAGAGCTTCTTCAACTCCACAAAGGCAATAAACTCCTCGATCGACCGAGAGCTTCTTCACCTCCACAAGGCAATAAACCCCTCGATCGGCCGAGAAAGGAAATGTTAATTAAATGGTATGATTTTATTCAAAACCACTACTTAAGACCTCATCATCACCGAGTGATTTTCAAAATGCATTATAGTTTTTCTTCTTCTTAATCTTAGTTTTAAACAAAGTATAGACTTGTATAAAACACGATTGAATAAAATCAATCACTTTTGGATCGAAATATACATATTAGCCTGAATATACACGATTGAAGAGAGCAATATTTGGATTGAAATAAAAGTTTTTTGTATGTATTATATATATACGTTTTAAATAATTAATATATAGCCGAGTGCAATATTGACACGTCAACATGCATATGGGTTAAGGATTTGGAAAGTATGCAGCATCTTCTTCAAATAATCATATAATATACCGCAAAACGTGCATTAATATGTACATGCATGTAAATTGGCTCCTCTTTAATTACCCCCTTCGTTTCTTTCTTTCCTTCTCCCCTTTCCCTTTCCTTTTCTTCCTCCTTGTTCTTGATAGATTCACATTTCATTCATACTAATCTACTCCGAGACTTTATTTTAGAGCAAAATCATCCTATAATCTACCCGTTGATTAATTTGAAAACTTGGCTAGAGTTGGCTAGGTGTTCCACATGTTAGAAATTAATTAATGAATTGGCCGACGCAAATATTTGATTGTGATCAATTCATGCATGCAGTTGATTAATGGGGCTTCTAAATGCTCTTCCATTTAGATTAACTCTTTAAAATTAGACTTCTCAGACACACCTAGCTCCGAATAAGCAGTTAATTTTGGTATAATTAATCTGGCTAGCTGAATTTTTGATTTGTTTTTCTAGGATTCAATATCATGGTCACGTGTTGTTGCCTTGTGTGGAACTCCCTCCTAGCTAGGGTCATTGCTTATGTATTCGGTCAATGTGTCCAGCTTTTGACATGTAAGGACAAAACCACAAATGCCAAAAAGAGAAAAGTGGACAATTTTGATTTGTTATTATCATTAATGTCTTGTTTTGTTTGTTTTTTAGACCATGAGATCCCTTGCTTGTCTGTGTTAATTAGAAGTGCGCCCGCGCACTCACACACACACACACACACACACACACACACACATATATGGGCACTTCGAGAGAGCGGCCAAGAAGGCTTTGACCTCATACAGCTTTAATAAGAAACGAAAATATGGTTCAGGTAATATAATGTTTTTTTTATTATTTTTAAAATTTATTTTTGACAGTATCAACGTATCAAAAAATTCAAAAAATGATTAATTTAAAATAAAAAAATTAAGATTTTTACGAAACACGGCTACACCACTAAAAAACAAACGTGCTATTAGTTTATTCTCCCGCCACTAGCTAGTATTGAATTTCTTTAAAAAAGAAAAGAAAAAAAAAGAAAGAGGTAATGTTATGCTTTGCAACCAAGTAAACCTAATCTTGTAATTTGGGTTGTTGACATGAATCATGATCATTAAGGAGTAAAATAAACAAGGCCTAATCCACCATAACAAAGCCAAAAAACCGCACATCAAGTAAACAAAAGACATGAAAAAGAAAAAAGGAGAGAAAAAGTTTAGCCAGAGAGAGATTGGGTTGGTATAGGATTAACATCAAAATATATACGCATGTTACTTTACCCTTACCTGTCTGAAGTAGAGGGTGGGCAAAGCGATATATCGATCCAAATTTACTAGATTTTGTACGAACACTTTGTCTTGCATGTGTCCCAAGTCACATGTCCATAGCACATGACATGCTTGATTTTAATTGCCTCCTCACCTATTTTATAGTTGCTGTAAGAGATTTGCGATCCTTAAGATGCCTTCGATTGAGCGCATAATTGGGCCCCTTTTCGTAGGACGCCAAGCAAAATATTAATTCACCAATATTTAATGCCCCTTTTTTTTATTTTTTTTTTATGTTTACGAGTCGTATTTATCTTTCCCCTCTGGAAGAAGAGGGGGTACGTAAACCAATGGCATGAGAATTCTAAGGAAAAAAAAATATAATTATAAAGAGGAGGGATGGATATATGTGGTTCGAAATGTGATTTTTAATTTTATGAAGGAAAAATAAATAGATCTAATGGTAAATATATATCATGAAACCTCCTTATGATTTTTATTCACTTATAAATCTAAATCTTTCTAGATTATGAGTAATTGATCGGGAACTATTTATCGTGAATGACAATATATGAGTTTTTCACTTCTAGATTAAGAACTTGCAAGGAATTATTCACAATTGAAGGATGGAAGAACTTGAAATCAGGAAAAGTTCAACTTTTAATTACCTTATTAAATGACTCCTGACATGATCGCCATTTACTTGAGAAATAATAAAGCTCTTATGAGAGTCGAACATGGTAAGAAAACATCGCAGATATTGATTGGTACAATAATATATTAGCTAGCTAGTTACAAATAAATTTTGCAGACCTTCCCCTCGATGATGATTATTATTGCTGTCGTCGTCGTCTATTTCATTATTATTTTCAGGTTCAAACAGAAACCGGGGCATCAATTACAAGAAAGAATCCTGATGGGTATTTTCTTTAATTAAAACTCGGCTCTAATGTCAATTTGGATACATGAGAAATGGATCCAGTCTTCAAAGGAGGGCACGAGAACGCGAAGATGCTTACAATGCATGTGATGGGAAGTCGAGGAAAAACTTCTTTGGAAGCCTAGGGAAGTTCGAAGCATCAGAACCCATTTACAAATCATCAGCAGGCATGAAATACGCTAGATTGAAAAGAGATTCTATAATGCCAGTCCTTTTCCTTTTATTTTCCATCATTTCTTTTTACCAAGGTATGGTTAAAGGAAGCATGCAAGAGTGACATCAGGAGGTGATTTGAAATGGGGATACGTGCCAAACTAAATATGGTAGATGGATAGGAAGAAAGAAGCATAAATAATGGAGCGTGCATGTAGGAGAGGTCATCACTCAACAGGGCAACAAAGCGACGTGGAGGCAAAGGAAAGAAACACTGACAACATGTATATGCTTTGAGAGATGGAAAGAGAGCTGAGGTGGGGCGGAGTTGTACTACGAGATAGGACTTTCTTAATTTGATATAGTAATAGTTCGTCTTCTAATTTAACTTAATAATA
>Ga0325411_1007043_pt1 | contig 12278 bp, 11 predicted proteins | sample PopdelMetagenome_13_FD_206181 | JGI IMG/M metagenome (GOLD analysis project Ga0325411, IMG submission 206181) | Populus deltoides microbial communities from Bellville, Georgia, United States - Xylem-PdIQD-R4 | ecosystem: Host-associated > Plants > Phyllosphere > Stem > Wood/Secondary xylem... | reverse complement strand
TCTTCTCTGTATTTTTCACTTTTAAAGAATCAGTGGGTTTGCAAAACCACCCATTTTAACATATATTTCTCTCTTGCATGTAGTTCTCTCATCCTGGTTTTTTTTTTTTTTTTCATGGAACAGATAGAGCTAAAGAAGGAAAGGAAACTGGGAAGGCAAATTTGGATTCTCCGTGATCTTAGTTGGGCGTTATGTGGGATTTATATTTGGATTTTTGGGTTTAGTCAGATTTTTATCTGTCAAAAATTGTTAACTTAAACTTCTTATATGTTCTCTCTCTCTTACATATATGTACGTAAGAACCAGATAAACGTGGAGAGACAGAAACCCATTTCTACGGTAAAAGAGAACCATAGTCAGCCCTGTCGTTTTTCTAAACTCTGCTAGAAAATCCGTGAAAAAAAATCCATTCCCTCTTATCCAAGAACATATATATGTAGTAGAGTAAGAAAGGAGAGGGAGTTAAGCTATCTATAAGACACACACACATTTACATATTTATACATAGTATATACAACTTCATTAGGGTTTGTGGATTGTGAATATGCCAGCGGGAATGATGATTCCGGCAAGAAACATGCCATCAATGATTGGGGTTAATGGAAATGCTGGTGGGTTTGGATCGTCTTCAGGACTTGCTCTTGGTCAGGTCTGCACATGAGTTCTTTTCCATGTCCTTCCTCTCTGCTATTTGTGCCTTTTAAGCTTTATGATCCAATTTTCTTAAATATTTTGTTGGTTATTATACATGATTTTTCATTTCTTAACGACTCCATATTAATTTCCTTACACCCCCTTAACATTTTTCTACACATCAGATCTCTTCTTCATCTTCTTCTTCTGCTTCTGCTACTGTTCAGGAGTTAAAAAGGTGTATTATGTTTGTTATTTGGCTTTTAGAAGGACAAATTTGTTTTCTTTAAGCAAAATCCTTCTCGATACTTGCAAAACGCGTAAAGGGCTTCCCTCTTTTCTTCACACGGACACAGAGGGAGAGAGAGGGACTTGAGAATCTATTATTTTGACATGGGCCTTCTTGTCCTCTACAGGATCTAACAATTTTCTACTTTTAAGCAGTTTTCAAACGTGGTTTCCCCACAAGTCCTTGACTTTTGAATATTATAAAATACCCTTTTAGCACCTCTCTCTCATACATATATGTAAGCTATATGTTGGCATTAGAACATTAGCTTCCTGTGTGTGGAAATTAATTTCCATTATGTTGTTAGATTGAAAAACAATAAGCTTCAGGAATCTTAAAGATCTGTAGATAATGTTCCAGCCAAACATGATGGAAGGTCAGCTTCACCGTCTAGACATGACACAAAACACACCTGAAGGCGACATGGCTCGGATCAGAGATGATGAATTTGATAGTACCAACACTAAATCAGGCAGTGAGAACCAAGATGGTGCATCCGGTGATGATCAAGATCCACGCCCCAAAAAGAAGCGTTATCATCGCCATACTCAGCATCAGATCCAAGAAATGGAAGCGTAAGCTCCACCTTAATCAAATTATATACTTCTTTATATGGTAATGTTCTACTGCCTTTGTTGACAAATATAACTTGTAATGAACTCTTCTTCGTTTTTGGTCTTAGTTTCTTCAAAGAGTGTCCACACCCAGATGACAAGCAAAGGAAGGAGTTAAGCCGAGAATTAGGGTTAGAGCCATTGCAAGTCAAATTTTGGTTCCAAAATAAGCGCACCCAAATGAAGGTATAACGTTTGTGCATAACCTTAGCCTAGAATTTACTAATTTATACCATAAAATAAAATACCACAAATTTGCCTTCTGTTTTTTTTTTTTTTTTTTTTTTTTTTTTTTTTTTTTTTGGGGTATATTAATTAAAAAAAGGGGGGGTTACAATATCTTGGTCTCCTCTTGGAAAGTTTTCTTTCGGGTGGGTTCGGATATTTCTCAAACCTCCTAATAATTGAATGTTGAGCTGAATTCTTTTTCATTACAGACCCAGCATGAGCGCCATGAAAACACACAGCTTCGAAATGAGAATGAAAAGCTTAGGGCTGACAACATGCGGTACAGAGAAGCTCTTAGCAATGCCTCGTGTCCTAATTGTGGAGGGCCTACTGCCATTGGAGAAATGTCCTTTGATGAACATCATTTGAGACTCGAAAATGCCAGATTAAGAGAAGAGGTCCATTTATTAGTTTTATCTTGTTGTTGGATTTTGTAACAAATCCTGATTATATCTTCAAAATTTAATTTGTTTCCTTTTGTTCGCAGATTGACCGTATTTCAGCAATTGCTGCTAAGTATGTTGGCAAGCCTGTGGTGAACTATCCACTTATATCGGCTCCGATGCCTCCACGTCCACTTGACCTTGGTGTTGGGAATTTTGGTGGACAGCCAGGCATTGGAGGGGAGATTTATGGAGCTGGAGACCTACTTAGGTCGATAACTGCTCCTACTGAGGCTGATAAGCCCATGATAATTGAGCTTGCAGTTGCAGCCATGGAGGAGCTAGTTAGAATGGCCCAAATGGATGAACCCTTATGGATGAGCAGCCTTGATGGAACAAATGCAGTATTAGATGAAGATGAATACGTAAGGATATTTCCTCGTGGTATTGGGCCTAAACCTACTGGTTTTAAATGTGAGGCTTCAAGAGAGTCTGCTGTTGTTATCATGAACCACATCAACCTTGTTGAGTATCTCATGGATGTGGTGAGATTCCTTTAATTATTTTGCAAAGTATACAACATTTAAGAATATAAATACATTTTGATTCAATATTAATTTTTGATAATGTCTTGGCTTTCAGAATCAGTGGTCTACATTGTTTTCCGGCATAGTCTCAAGAGCTTTAACTTTGGAAGTGTTATCAACAGGAGTTGCAGGGAACTATAATGGTGCCTTGCAAGTGGTAATATATGTAAATTTTCTTCAATTATCTTCCAAATAGCTACACCTTCGCTAACTTGATTAACGGCGGATATAACCCGATACTTGATTTAAAATATAGCCTATATATTTATTTCACATCCCTGACATTTTAGGTGTGGAGTTCAGAATCATGAAACTAATATGTGAAGGTCATATATCATATCATTCTCTCCAAGAATATATAACTAATTGTTTGAGTTCTATCCAGATGACGGCTGAATTTCAACTTCCAACTCCACTTGTTCCTACCCGAGAAAGTTACTTTGTGAGGTACTGTAAACAACATGCCGATGGTACTTGGGCAGTGGTTGATGTTTCATTGGACAATTTACGCCCTAGTCCGGGAGCTAGGTGTCGAAGGAGGCCATCTGGATGTTTAATTCAAGAAATGCTCAATGGATACTCCAAGGTGAACACTTCATTATTGTTGGAAGTTGTTATACTCTACTTTAGTTAAGCTGCACCATTTCCATAAGCAATGATTTGTTTTTGCTGCGTTTGTAATGGAATTTCTTCATACCGTAGGTTACATGGGTTGAACATGTAGAGGTGGATGATAGAGGTGTTCATAATCTATACAAGCAACTTGTTAGCTCAGGACATGCATTCGGGGCAAAACGATGGGTGGCAACCCTAGATCGGCAATGCGAGCGCCTTGCCAGTGCCATGGCAACAAATATTCCTGCTGGCGATGTTGGTGGTAATATATACTACGTAGTTTTTCATTCTTAATAGGTAACATTGTACTAGTTGATATGCTTGGCCCTGGACTTATAGCCCATTAATTTGTTTATTCACAGTGATTACTAATCAAGAAGGGAGAAAGAGTATGATGAAGCTGGCAGAGAGAATGGTGATAAGCTTCTGTGCTGGAGTGAGCGCCTCTACTGCTCATACTTGGACTACACTATCTGGAACTGGAGCTGATGATGTTAGGGTCATGACAAGGAAGAGTGTAGATGATCCAGGGAGGCCTCCTGGGATTGTGCTTAGTGCTGCAACTTCCTTTTGGCTTCCAGTTCCTCCAAAAAGGGTTTTTGATTTTCTTCGTGACGAGAGCACTCGAAATGAGGTATAATAATCAGGAGTACTGGATCCTCAATTTTCTTGCTTTGAATTTTTCTTTTATTCCTGTGAAGTGAAATTGAAAGAATAAAACTAGTTTCAACTTGTACTACCTCATTAAATTATTGGATCTCATTCTAAGACTTGATTGCTTAAAATACAGTGGGATATTCTATCAAATGGTGGAGTTGTCCAAGAAATGGCACACATTGCTAATGGCCGGGATACAGGCAATTGTGTATCTCTACTTCGAGTTAATGTAAGTATCATACGAAAATCTTTGTTCTTATTATGCAGTTGTCCTTCTATGATCATAATTAGTCTACTGTTGTTATCAATAATTTAATTGATCTAATACATGCATAATTATAGAGCGCGAATTCGAGCCAGAGCAACATGCTGATTTTACAAGAGAGTTGCACTGATCAAACAGCCTCTTTCGTAATCTATGCACCGGTTGATATTGTTGCAATGAACGTCGTACTTAATGGAGGCGATCCGGACTATGTAGCACTTCTTCCTTCAGGGTTTGCTGTTCTTCCCGATGGAACTGGAGCGCATGTAGGAGGCATGGAGGAGGCTGCAGGTGGATCTCTTCTAACTGTTGCATTCCAGATTTTGGTTGATTCAGTTCCTACAGCAAAACTATCTCTCGGCTCAGTGGCAACTGTTAACAACTTGATTGCCTGCACCGTGGAGAGGATTAAGGCTTCTTTATCATGCGAATCTGCATGATCTTTGAAGATTAATTTAGAGGTAAAGTACTGGACTTGTGCTGCTGTGTCCTACTTCTATTCTCAATATATAACTGACTGATTCTCTCTGGATTCATGACCAAGGAATGCAACTTTATATTTTCTTGCAGTTCATTAACCAGAGGAGGAAAAAAGAGGGGAAATTTGAGAAAAACACAAAGATGGTGGCCATTTTGGCTTTTATAGAAGAAGATTAATGGGAGAAGTCAAGAGCGCACCTTGCATGCCTCATGGTTTGCGATAAGGGCAAGACTACTAGTTAGCAACCAAAGCATACCATGGGGGGTCAGAAAGGACGTTAGAGGTTCGGGAATTGACTTCGCCAAACAAAGTAAAAAGGAAAGACCTTAAAATATTAATCCAAGGTTGAACTACTGCTCCTTTTCCCCTTCTTTAACTTATTAGTTAGGGTTTTGTGCCCCGATAGTACGTACTTCAAGTTTTATCTGCTCTCTAGATCTCTCCTTTTCCCTCCTCTACTTGTTAATTTGTTTGTGTTTTGAAGCTCACACCTCAAGAGCTTTTGGAATAGACTTCCTTTGTTAAGCCTTGTTCTCTCTTTGAATTTGTTATAATTAGTCTCCTTTTGATTTGTCTTGGCTATGTTTAAACTTGGGTTTACTTACTCAAAATGCTGCAATCTTGAGTGATTATCAATATCAATCCACATCACATACCAAAGAACAAAATTAAACTATTTCAAAGCAATCATCATCCTCCTTTACACACGCGCGCGCACACACAAACACCCACAATACGATAATCTTTATAGACACACACACTTATAAGCAGTAAATTTCCCCCCTAATGACAATGGCATTTTCACTAGCCTTCCTTTTATTTTTAGTTCGAGTTTCCCTCCACCTCTTTTTTTTAATAAACGCGAGGGAGTATTATTAAAAACGGATAGTTAGCCACATAGATTGTGACTACCTACGATAAAGTACAAAGCATGAAACTAGAGAGAATTGCAGGTACAGAGGCTGAAAACCAGACAATGGTAAACTGCGTTTCTTAGCAAGGTTAGTCTACCTTCTAATACCTCCTCATCCTCTGGTTAAACTATACCATGTATATGTGAAACTCCCTTATATGTTGTGAAATTCTATACATTAACAAGTGAGATGGCCAATTCGATCGGCTGCGCACCATTTAACACTAGATTATTCCTTGCTAATTACCAAATAGTCCACAAGGTTGCAAATAAAACTAACTTCCATGCTTTGATTGGAATATTCATGAGCTATAGCTTAGTCAATGACTGTAGAAATCTTCAAGAGATTCCAGAAAAGTGGTTGAAACACCCCACCATTGAATTACTCTATACCAAAAATCATGCCCTCCTCCCATATAGGTGGCTATAAAAAGAAGATTCCCTCATAGAGATATCGAGCCAACGAGTAATTTTATAGTACCAATGCTAATCTCACAAGGGATAACTGTAGAGATAGGCTTGTTTTCTTTTATCTTTTTTTTTTCCCCAGCCCCATTTAGATGTGCATTTCCAATCCTTCATGAACCAAGTATAAAAATATGTACAATAAATGCACGTGTTGTATCTTGATGGATATGGCGACAAGGGTCAAAAATGTATATTGTGAAAAATTAAAGTCGCCACATTAGAAAAAATTAAGGATTCTAAAAAAATTTAACATAGATTTTAAAAATTGAAGTAAAAAAATTAATTATGTTTAAGGGAAGAATAATGTCACCCTTAAAATATCATTTCTTATAAAAAGTTATATTTACTATGAGTTTACAATATTCCTAATTAACCAAGCCATCAAGTTTGAGAATAAAGTGAGATTTTTAGGTCCAGTGGATGATGAATCACTAATAAAACAATAAATTTTAGCGAGATTTTTTTATTAGTGGCTGGTGAATCATATTACAAGATTTGATTAGTGGGATCTATAGATGTAATAATTGGTAAACTTTTTTTTTTCTTCTTCTTTCATAAAAATTCAGATAAAATTGAGTTTTGATGAAAATGAACAAGGTTTAGAAAATTAATGAAAATATTAAAGCCTTCATTTTTAAGAAAATAAAACGAGTTTTTTAGCAGCAATATCCATCATATGTTTCATTACTTTTCATAAATCCTAAAAATAAAATAAGAGAAGAAAAAAAGATACTGAATGATCGATTCATACGAACCATTAATAACATTGTTGCTACCTAATTTTTGATAATTTTTTTAAAGAAACCAAAAATAGCAAAAACAAAAAAACCCAAAAATATATTTTTGATATATTTGTGTCATTTGCGGCGTCTTTTACAAAGAATTTCAAATAAAAAAATTAAAAGAAAGAAAAAATACATTTAATTTGGTTAATGATTTAATTGTAATTGTGGAAGGAAGAGGATCAATTTGAAAATTGAAAAACCTCTCATCAAGCAACCCATCTTTTTTAAATTAAATAGTATACAATCAATTCTTTTAATTCAAGGGTTCATTTTTCTTTGCTTTGTTTCCAAGTTATCAAAGGAATGAATGAGATTCATTTTTGAAATTCAATGGTTGATTTTGGTTTGCTTTGCCTTCAAGCCAAAAAAACTTAATTACCTATAAATATGTGGTTATACCGCACACAAAATAAGGGTGAAATTGGGAGGGGGGAATTACCAAAAAATAAAATAAAAAAGTAATTTTCACATATTATCTCCTCACACACGTACCCACATAACATAAAAAACTCTAAACCCATTATACCCTAAGTCAGCCGCCGCACAAAAAAAGAAGGAGAATCGGATGATCCATGTAGCCTTCATCTCCCTTATCTCTCTTGCACCAACCCGTAGCCACCCAAACCATTTGCCCCTTTCATCTTCTCTTCCCTATCATTATTGCCGCCCTTCTAGACCAAGCAAGCCATCGTCTTCACCTCCACTGTTAAGCATGACCTCCACCACCGACGACTCCCTCCTCTTTATGATGACTCATTCCCCATCGTCAGCTTTCTTTTCTCATCCATTACCGAGCAACTCCCACACACAGAAAAAGAAAACCTTGGCCTTCTGACCATCATCACAGCCACAACCTACCCCTCCAAACTACCAGCCACACAACCCAAAATCAATAGCACATTTTGTTTTTTTTTTGTTGAAAAAAAAAACCAACCACAAGACTCACAGAATGCCATCCTCCCCACATTCTCTTTATTCTCCACCAACCTTTTATCAGCCTTAACCAACAACTAAACCACCCCAGCTCTAGCTCACAACCAAACAACAATCCCTCTTGTGATCTTCATAGTTTCTCTTTCATTCCCAGTAGCAGCCATCTATATATATAAAAAGAAATTGTTTGAGAAAAAAACAAAAAAAATATCTAAAAAGGGAAACGAATCGAACTGTGTGCGTTGATTTACCCTTTTGCAGGTAACAATAGCTCTCACCACCAGCACAAAAAGAAAAAAAAAGGAGAATAAGCAGTTCTAAATCCACCTGTTTTCCACTTTGTTAGTGATGGCGCATGAGTTCACACGCTGTCAGTGGTAATGGTGCATGAGACCCTTACACCGCTACTGTTTCTCCGCTTCCTAGAAGCTTCCCACTACTATTCCCAGTATTGTTTCAAAATTTTGGGGGGCATACTTTATAAATTATAAATTTCTTTAATGTGTTGTTTGGATTATTTTAAGTTTTGAGTTTGTACTGTTTTTAAATATATAATTGTGGGTGTGTGTGAGTAAAACATAGTAAAAAAAAGAATGACAATTAATGGTTAAATATTCTGGTATAGACGATGGACTTATAAGTGAGGTTGATATTTGAATACTAGTAGTTGACTAGACAATTCTCAGAGTTATTCTAAATATTTATCAATTTTAATTGGGAATATTTTTCACCATAATATTCAAACTACAAAAAATATTTTTAATAAGAATTTATTTGGGTACACGAGCCCATAATAAATTATTAACACCAGATTTATTTACATGAATAAATCTCAATCTTAAGCCATAGACAGACTATTGGTTTAGAACCCATTAAAACCTTTAAACTACATTTAAAACCATACAAAGCAACTTACCTTAGGTAGGATGCACTAGGGACGCTAATACATTCTCTATCCACAATCAGCCCCTTATTCTTGAATCTCTAATAAAACTAGTACACTCGGATTTTCTAACGACCCTAAATCAAACAATTAGGTGGTGACTCCTTTAAACCTCTCGACCTTGCACGATCATGTGCAACAAACAAAAAGTTGAATCCCAAAAGAAAAAGGATGAAGATTATGTTGTGTACGAAAAGTAGAAGATCAAAAACATTGTGAGTGTGATTAAAAAATAAAATCCTAGCTTAGGGTTAAGAGTTAGACAATCTAGAAACAAAAGAGATAGGTCAAGCAACAAAATTTCAAGATCCAGATCCACCTCCACCAGCAGCGAATCCAGCATCTCCAACTGGCTCCCAACACAATTGGCTGAAGCAAGACAGAAAAAGCTAGCAATAAACTCAAGGAAAGGAGGAAAGATTTTAGAGGACCCTACACTAAGATCCAGCGGCAAGGAGCTCCAGCAACGCAGCAGCAGCAACAGATCCAGATCCACCTCAACCAGCAACGGATCCAACATCTCCAATTGGTCAGGCAGTGGCAGGGATGGCTCCAGCGACTCCAGCAGTGGCGGCTCCAGCACTGGAGGTGGATCCAGCAGCGGCTCCTTTGGATCCAGAAGCGTGACCACTTGTCTCAGCAGCAATGAAGAGCATCTCGTGCTGCAGCACCACCACCAGTAACTGCCTTGGTTTTGGTTTGGAATCTAACTTGCTTTAGCTTAAAGATCTTCGTCAGTTTTTGCTCTTGATTTGGTTTGTGGTAATTAGATTCACATTTTGAAAAGAGCCGCCGCCCACTAACACAGAAGCCTCCCCTTCTCAACACTTCTCCCCCCTCTCATCAGCCAAAGTTTTCCCCTCCCTCAACCGACAGATCTCACTCTCCCTTCCCTTTCCAAAACTAGAGAAATAAAACTAGCCGCTCCCCACAAGATCTTCCCCCTCACTTCCTCTGTTTCTTCTAAACAAACCTCAGCCCATCACTTCCCGCTAACTCAGTCGACCCACCACCACTTCCTCTGTATTCACAGGAATGATGGGAATACAGCTTTGCTAGCTACTACTGGGAAACTTAGTTCCCTGTTTTGGTAATGCTGATTTCCACAAATAGAGAAATAAAGGTGTTACCTACAAACATGCTCCCATCCAAAAAGCCTTCGATCACCATTGCAAACCAGACTCCTACAACTCCATAGACTCTAAATACTCTAGCCTCTCAAATACCGGTCAACACAACTTTCAAGTTTACAGATCCTCCCCCTCCCCCTCCCCCTCCCCCACCTAAACACCCACAACAACCTTCCATCCCCCCTATTACACTAAGCCTCCCGACACCTGTGCACCAAACCAGAAACGTCCAGAACAACAATCCTCCTTCTAACACAACCTTTCTAGTCTTTGCCCCTTCTAAGTTCTTTATTGAACGTTTCCCATCATGGTTAGATTATCATGACCTCAAAAAGAGGCTTTCAAAGATTAGTCATGTGACCAATCTTTTTGTCTCCAGGAAAAAAACATCACGAGGGAGACTGTTTGGCTTTGTTTCCTTCCTCTCCACTTTAAAAGAATCTGAAATTTGTGACAGGTTGAACCTTATCTGGTTCGATTCATACAAAATTCATGCAAACCCAGTCAGATTTCAAAAAGATCCAGAAGGGAAAAAACCAGACCTTGTTATAAAACCACAACCACAACCACAACCAAAAGCCATGCCTAAACTCATCTTCAAGGACTCCCGGACATTTGTTGAAGCTCTCTCTGACACAAAGCACCCAAAAAAGACGGTGTACTATGAGTCTATCCCTGATGACAAGGAATGGCTTCTGAGAAGTTTAGTAGGATCCATAAACACAAACGTGGACTATGCTCACCTTGAGCATATGGTTTTAAAAAATATTAGGCAGACAGTGGGCTTTCGTTTTCTGGGAGCAAGCCAAGCAGTCATTACCTTTTCAAATCGAGAATCTATGGAGAAAGAGCTGGTTAATAGATCCTCTGTTTTGAAAACATCATTTTCTCATCTGAAACCATGGAAAAAGGGAGCTAAAGCTACAGATAGATTTGTGTGGGTGTCTATACTGGGATTACCTTTGATAGGATGGAACCGCAGATGTATTGAATCCATTATTGAGAAAGCAGGGAAGATGGTTGGATACGACATCACCAGCGTGAGCCAAGGATCGCTCACGGGAGTAAAAGTGTTGCTGAGCACAACTTCCTTTGAAACTCTAAATGAGCATGTTTTATTGGTTTTAGATGGCGATGAATTTGATATCTCAATCATGGAAATGAAACCGGATTTTTGTCCCCTACTGTCTACAATCAAACATTCAATGGATATTACTGCAACATTAGATGAAGAGTCATGCAGCGACTTTGCCACTTCAGATGAGGTCACGGCAGCGGGCTTAAAGACTACTGACCCTGGCGGTGACCTTTGTGCAACGAACACTACTATAACAGAGCAACAAAAGATGGATGTGGATAGTGATTTCTCTTTCATCTTCTGTCAGGGGCACACTGGGCCAACAAACAACTGGGATCAAACTGACACAATTTCAAAAAACGCATGCCTTTTCCCTGAAATAGATGAAACACATAACCTTCAGACGATAGATCAGCAAATACACAATGATACATATCAGCCACCCCCTACAATGTCACACGATAACAGATTAAAGGAAAACATGCAAGAGGCAACCGGCATTGACAACAGCACAGATGTCTCAGTACAATCAGTTACAGGAGTGGGCACTGGAAAAAAAAGCATCACAGGCCAGGTGAAAGGAACAAGGCTATGTAACACTTCTTCATCCCAGGATTTAAGGTCCTCCTCCAAAACAGCAAGAACCTTGAATTTAGATCAGAATCAATTGCAGAACTCCTACCCGGATTTCATACGTGATCTGGCGGAACCTCAAGAAGTGGTGGATATGGAACGAAAGGAAAGAAAAAGGAAGAAGCTTAGACCAATCAGAAGAATTGGCCCTAAATATACATGCATAAAAAGGAAGAAAGTGAAGAAAAATAGACATGCTTTGGCTAACAGAGGCTTAGCAGATGTTGCTCCTGACTCCTACAGAAACAAATATCTAAAAGATAATAGCTCATCCCCTGCTATTAAGTCATCTTCTGATAAACATGCAGATATTACCCCAAACCATGCCTCCATGGATACAGAGACCAGTGATGCACATACTAGTCTACCAAGCCCTTTGAACTCTCGGTGCAGCCAGCAGGCCTCCTCAGAATCGATTAAAGAAAACAACAGGAATGCTAGAAGCAAAACAAGGAAACTGAAAGTGTTGCAAGCTAGCGGTAGTGTAGCCAACACTACCGAGAAAGATATCTCTTTTGATTCCCTCAATTCAGGAATTAAGCAAGGAAATGTTCGGTTTGAAGCAGCCTACAAGGATAATCAGGCTGATGGTTTTGATAGAGACAAGGAGACTCGGGAAATGTTACATGATGCAGCGGCTCTG
>Ga0325411_1007042_pt1 | contig 12278 bp, 4 predicted proteins | sample PopdelMetagenome_13_FD_206181 | JGI IMG/M metagenome (GOLD analysis project Ga0325411, IMG submission 206181) | Populus deltoides microbial communities from Bellville, Georgia, United States - Xylem-PdIQD-R4 | ecosystem: Host-associated > Plants > Phyllosphere > Stem > Wood/Secondary xylem... | reverse complement strand
ATTACTTTCTCAAATAATTCTGATTATAAAACTTTAAATACCATTGAAAATGAATTCAACAAGAAAAACACAAACACGCCTTGTTGCTCATATGCTAATGTACTTATCCACTACTGTGCCCATTTGCAAATATTTTTTTTAAAATATATTAAAATAATTTTATTTTTTAAAATTTATTTTTAATATAAACTTATTAAAATGATTTAAAAATATAAAAAAAATTAATTGGAAGCAAATTTTTTTTTAATTTCTTAATAAGTATGTTCCAACCACAAAAACAAACACGACTTCACTTATGCTATAAATCTCTTTTTAATAGTGAATAGGTAGGTGATTGTCGCCACGTTGCAGGTTTGGTTAAGTTTTTTCTCATTCAATAAAAGATATTCAAGCAATTATAACCCCAATCAACACGGATTAACTTGACTATACACGCAACATATGATATGAGATCAAGAATACCTTGAAGAAAAGAAAGTGAAAAAAAATATATAACAAAGCTCAAAACCCAATAACCTAATGTCAAATGATAAATATTTTTTAAAAATCAATTTTAAGAAAAAGTAACATTAAAAAAAAAAACTCAAGTCAACTTGAGTTAACTTGACCAACCTACCAACCACAATATGAGATCAGGATAAAAAAATTATATATATATATTTTAAAAGGACCTAGAATAAAATTCATGTCAAATCTTCAATTCATGTCATAAAATTCTAATAATCCTATAAAATAAAAAAATCATTAAACTCATTTTTCAATCAATCCAATATTAAATAAAAAAATCAATTAGAAAAATAGGTCGAGTAAACCCGGGTTAACCAGCAAAAACTTAGTCATGAGGCCGAGATAACCACATAGAAAAAAATTAAAATAAATTATGAAGCTCAATTATCAATCAATCCGATTTTAAGTGATGAAATTGAAAAAAAATCAATTAAAAAAACAAAAAAAAAATATTGATTCAAACTGGCTTAACTTGTCAAACCTGAATCATGAGACCGAGATAACTCTATAGAAAAAAAATTATGAAGTCAAATTTTCAATTTGGATAATGAAATTGAAAAAAAAATCAATTAAAAAAAATAAAAAACCTAAAAAAATTCAAATCAAATTGGCTAACCCGCAAAACTTGCGATTCAGGTCACGAGACCATGATAATCCTATAAAAAATAAATAGAAAAAATCAAATCAAATTCTTAATCAACTTAATACTGAAGGATTAAGTTCAAAGTAAAAAAAACAAAAAAAAAAGTTGAGTAAATTCATATTAACTTGTCAGAATTTAGATCATAAAACTAAGATAATTTTATAGAAAATAAATTAAAATAAACTATGAAGTTTAATACCTATTAAACTTAATATTAAAGGATAAAAAAATAAAAAAAAATAAAAAATCTTGAGAATCAAATTGTAAAAAGTCAAAGCATTTCAATATTCATTGTAACAGTGAAATGCTAAAACCTTTTAGTAAATGCACACTGGCCAATATCAAAATATGCTTATGCGTTATAGTTTTAGGCTAGGCAGTAGGCAGTAGGCACACTGGCCAATCTCTTCAGCCCAGTTGCTCCTATTGTTTTTCTTAAATGACCTTATATTTTTTTTAACATTATATAGTAGGATTTACTTTCAATAAATGTATTCAAGTGATATTTAAATACTTATCCGATTATAACATTGTTTCTAATAACATTCTAGCCTTTATGATAATATTATTAACAATTATTTTTTAAAATAATTATATATGAACCTAATATGCTTAATTAAAAAAAAACACTCTTCATGAAGATTTAATGTAGATAAAATATCTATTTAATTATTTTTATTGTTAATTGTTTTTTATATTTTTATATTTCATATAGAAATGATTTTTTTAATTTTTTATTCAATTTTTTCCTGATTCTCCACGAATGCAATTGCTTAACTTTCTGATGTCATAGAAAACCTTCACAAAAATTAACAAAAACACATAACTTAAAAAATTAAAAGAAAGATATTGAAATATGAGAAATAATTTTTTTGAAATCCTAAAATAAAAAATTGTTGTGCAATGGAATTCATTATTTTTTAGGGCAATCACCCAGATAAAAAAAAAGAAAAGCAGCACAAAAATTATCGTGTATGGAATTTATATTTTTAATTTGATCTCAGTGAAAAGCAGCAAAAGCACTGAGATCAAATTAAAAATATAAATTCCATACACGATAATTTTTGTGCTGCCTTTTTTTTTTAGAGAGAATAAAAAGGGAATATAAAAGACAAAAGGAAAGTCCTCTTTGAATATAAATTTTGAGAGAGAAAAGAAATAATGCTTGTTATGAGTTTTTTTAATTAAAAAAAAAAATACTTTTTTACCTTTTTTCTTATAACAAACCATTTAATTTAAAAAAGGTTGGATAGGCTGTAACTAAGGATTCAAATAGATTTTCAAGAGGAAGTTTCAGGTTTAAACTCAAAAAATAAATATTTTCTGAATTAAATCTATAAATTAAATAATTAAAAAATACCCATTTAATGTCATTGTTTTATTTCTATAAATAATGATATCGGTATTATTGAAAGAAAAGGATTACCGCTATCGCTGAAATAATTTTTTTATATGAAAAAAAAAGAGAAAAAGTTAAAAGGGCAATGAGCAATTTAACTATTTCATATAGAATTTTATCAATCAGGTATTTTTGTCAAATCTTCTCAAAACCGATGTCTGTTTTAGAGCATAAATATACATATTGGATATAAAAAATGTGAATACTCGTAAAAAACAGTTCCTCTATTTTTAAAAGATAAATTAATTAATTTTTTTTTTAAATAAAATACCTTGTTCATTGACCAGGTTACTTTTTTATAATATTTATTTATTCATTTCCTTTCTTCTATTTTTTTTAAAATAAAAAACGTAAATGAACAGAAAGGACTAAATAAATTTTTTTTTTAAAAATAACTAATTAATTCATTTCTCAAAACTAAAAGGACTTAGTTTTATAATTTAGACCACAGGGATGCATTGGAAACCTTGGACTCCAAGGGTGAGTCATCTCCACGTGACTATTGAGGATAATGACAGGATTGAGGATGAGGATGAATATTGAAAGTGACCTTACCTGCAACACGTGGTCGTATGGTCTTTCAATTTCAGGGGACACATGGGTCCCACAAAACATCATTTTATTTCATTTTCCCCTGTGCCTTGTGGAGGGAGAAAGAAAACCAACCAAGTCTTCTTCCCCCCTCTCTCCAGGACAGGAAGCGGGACCCATTCTCAAATACCCAACCCAATCCTAGCCGTTGATGTTTTTTTTCTGGATTCCTACTCTATCTATCTAGCTATCTACCTGATCTAGCTGGATTTAGCTGTTACAAACTGTAACAATCATATTTCACCCGCTTGAGTTGAGCTTGAGCTATCTACCTAGCTAAGCCGTCGAGCAGTAATATTGAAGCCGACTTGAAATATTAGCCGCCATTACGATTTCCGTCACCAGTCTAACATCTAATTAATAACTTTAATAGTCATTCATTTCAGATAATAATAATAATAATAATGTACTCAAAACTTAGAAGTTATAAAATAAAGATTTTAAATTTTTAAATCTTATATAAAATAATAATTCTTATCAAATAATTTCTTACAATTATAATTATCATATCAGCCACAATAAAAACTATTGGATCTAGCAATTAGGCATGATCTCGAGCCTAACCTAGCTATAAAAAAAACTTAAATTCTTTTAAATATATATATATTTTTTATATATTTACATATTTTTTCTTCTATTTTTTTTATTGTGCAAATATTTTCTATATTTTTCATTACACAATCCCATAAATTCTACTTGTTTTTATTGGTGGAGAAACGTGGTGAATAAGTATATTTTTCTAAACTAACCAAAGCTTACCATAAGAATTTTTTTTTAGCATAATCGTGTCTTACTGGTTTTTTGAAAAAACACAGCCACTTGCATTGTCGCCTCAGACTATAATCTTGGAAATTGGGAGCCATATAAAATTTTTATAATAAATAATCATCAGAGACAAGTGAGGCATAGCTCAAGATATTAAAAACCACTCAAAAAAGGAAGAAAACTTCTTTTCATGATTTTTACTTGTTTATCCTTAAATAAACAAACATTCAAAATTAACTTAAACATTAGGATGCAACGAACAATTCCAATTTCAAAAAAAAAAAAAAATATGAAAGCAATTAACGCTCATATTTATACATTATAAAAAAGCTATTTCAGCTCCTCCAAATGATCTAGTCACCATCAACCTCCAACATCTCACTCAAGCATTAGAAAAAAAAAAACTAGGCATGAGACAAGCTCCATAACTCACATAAAAAAAAAATATAAGCTTCCATCGCCCAGAAACCTCCCTCCCTCCCTCATTTTTTATGGTTTAATTCTATAATAAACTTCAAGCTATTAGGACAATATTGAATTTATATTTAAACTATTTTTATATCAATTTTATTCCTGAATTATTTTAATTATAATCATTCCTAAATTAGAGTCATTAGATCATATGCTGCTACAATGCAATTTTTCTATGGACAAAATTTATTTTATGGTGCCGGTGGGGTGTCTTTTGAAGTGTTTCTGTAGAAATTTGAAGCAGAGTAATGAAGAGACGCAAGACAGTCATTCATACCTCTTTCTTATGCTATACATTGATATATAGAGTGGGAAAAACTTGCAGTAAGAAAAGACAATCTTGCGTATATTTTCTCCCATGATTATTGCTAAGATTGTATGCTAATAATAAATACACAATCACATCTAAACTATATAACAAATAAGCTATACTTGATGAGTTGCTGTCAATGGCTAGGTTTCAGAGAAAGACATGGCTGCTCCTCCTTTATGGGTATTGCTTGGAGTATCCGGTTAACCGGAAATAATTTGGTTTTCAATGATATAAAACGAAATATGAAGTCATGCTTCTCTTTAACCCTCCACTGGCTGTCCGCATGGTTACAAAACTACTGTGAAGAGCATTTCAATCGATCGCTGCATTCACCAAGTTGATTGATTCTCATTTTTTCCTTTATAGTGGTAGAAGACATCTATAGACGAAGGCAGCCATTTCTCTCCATGGATGCTATATATATATACTTCATCCAACCAACAAAAGAGAAGTTATATATTTTTCTCTGCATGCATATACAGACAAGGTTCTTCTCTGCAGTGAAGCCAATGTATGGGAGACCTGTGACCCCTGATTTTTTTTTTTAATTAACATGCGTATTTAAATGCATTTCAATTAATTTCATCTTAGGGACTGTAAAAATAACGAATATATAAATCTAATATTAAGAGAACTCAAACTCATAACTCATAATTATTAAAATACAAATCTAAAATCTAACTAATTCAATTACCATCAAAATAATTTCTGTTACCCTGACTCTTGTTTACACACAATGCCGACGGTGCTAGTTCTATCATATGTTTTTATTTTAAAGACAATTCTGTCACTTCACTACTCTTAAAATTAAAATAAAAAGATACTTAAGTTGTAAAAAGAGGATTCATCACCCTAGATAAATTAAAAAATATATATTTTATCTGTTCTCAAATAGTATTGACTGAGAAATTCTTAATTAAGGTGGAATAAGATTTGAGATGAGTTCCAAATCTTATTTAAACAATCAATGACTATCATGTAGAGAATAAACATGATTTAACATGACAAACATACTCCATGCTTTAATGTAAAATCAAAACATTATTGATGAAATAATATTAATGACACTGAGAAACTAGTTACTAGAAGGTTAAGTTAAACCACTAATGATTTTTTTAATATTTAGAAAATCAAGACATGTTAATAGATGATACATCTTGTTTTCAAATATAAATTAATCAATTGTTGAATTGATAATAAATTAAATTATTTAATTAATTTATTTTTATTTAATTATAATTTATATTTGGACCAATATATTAGAAACTTAATAGGTTACATATATTAAAATTTTTTAGGTAAAAATTAAATTGAGATAATTTAATTAAATATGACTTGATTAAAATATATTTTAAAAATTAACTACCAGAATATATTTAATATAAAGAATTATATTTTTATGGTGCGATTGATGTGTATTTAATTTTGAGTTTAAAAAGTTTTAGGTGAGAAGATTGTTTTTATCGAAATAAAATAAATTGGATAAAAGGCAATCGAGCGAATATTTTTCCACGTGAAGCGCACAGCTAGCGATCTTGAATGACAGAACACGCAAATCCAAACATTTTCAATTCCTTGAGATTTACGCCGGGAGGCAGTACTAATTAGTGATACAAACAAGCAAATTAAGTACATATATATTACCAATTGATTCAGAATTAAGTAACATTACTTCTCGATCCAAGACTCAATCAATCAGCACCTCTTGTTTAAATATTATTAGTTTCAATTAATTAAGTAAAATAAAGGCTAAAAGGATGTTTATGAGATTGATATTTTAGTTGAGAAACCTCAACAGTTGATTTTCTTTCTTATACAAGTTTTGTTTTCAAGTAACAAAAATAATGAACCAATCATTTTTACACATTTATATAAAGAATAAAACAACATTGAATTTGAGACAATTATTTAAACAATTACAACAAATTAAAACTACCAAAAATATATATTTTATTCTCATTACAAATTTTGCATATCAATTTTAATTGAAACTAATCTTAGGAATGTGAGCTATCTTAGGCCAGTCCTCTCCTAAATCTTTCTCACACCTTTTCTTCAAATTTGGACAATCCCAAATGGTTAGAGATCGGAGAGAAGTGAGATGTTGGATACTCTCTGGCAATGAATTCAGCTCTGGACATCCATAAAGCCACAAATCCTCAAGTGCCGTCAGATGTCGCACTCCCTCTGATAAAGATGTGAATTTATCACAATGTCTAACAACTAATATCCAAAGAGAAGATAAGCCACACAGCCCATCCATTGGCAGACAATTTAATCTTCCACAATCAGCTATCCTTAAATCCTCCAAGGAATTGAGGTTACGAAGACCTTCCTCTGGCAAGCTTTCAAGTTTCCCGCAACCCCAAATACTCAAGCTTTTAAGAGCAGAAAGGTTATCTAATACCCTATTTGACAAAGACTCCAAATCTGACATCCATCTAATTTCTAAGCTTTCAAGGAGGGAATGATTTTGCAAAAACCCGTCGGGAAGCTCCCTCACATTTGGAATGTTTCCTATATGAAGGGAGGTGATTGAAGTGAAATTCCTAACTGACATCAGCAACGAAGTATTCACTCCAAAGATTTGTACTGTTTTGACAGAGGGTATAATTGGCATTTCGTTCAACAGAGGGCAACTGTCTATCTTCAATTCTCGAAGGCGAGGAAAACGACAAGCAGCCCATTGCTCTAATCCCTTCATGTACTCAAAATTCAGCGTCTCCAAAGATGGGAATGGATTTTGCCCATCTCCATACACATTGCTGTCAATACTCTTCACACCATCCATTCCTTGTAATTTAAGATTCTTGAGGAACTGTAGTTTCCCCAACGGTGGAAGTTGTTCACAGTGGTCACATGCTGATAGCTCCATCTCTACCAGATTTGGTAGCGTCATGTTCAAGTTCATCATCCAATTAGGAAATCTTGAACCTCCGTATCCCCATATCTTCAACTTCTTCAGATTTGAATGAGGCTGAAGCCCTTCAAGGACCTCCTCGTTATTTTCTTGAATAACACTCTTTCTTTGTTGTGGTGCTCCATTCCCATGCCAAGATAAAGTCAGTGATAAAAGAGCTGTCTTCAACTTCAAATTGGCACTTGTGGCATCTTTTAAATTCTTAACATTCACAAGATCTGCGATACTCAATTCACCGGCAAGATAATTCAGCCTTTCCAGCTCGCTTATGCGACGACCATTCTCCCCACCCACAATGAACAGGGTAAGTTTTCGCAGGCCTATCAATTGCCCCATTCCAGCAGGCATATCTCGAAGTGAACCACAATCCGTGATGTCAAGATAGACAAGACTTTTCATGTGCTTCATACCTTTTGGTAATTGGATGAGTTCATCGCAATCTCTCAGATCTAGTGTCTGTAGGTTTGGGAGAGAGGTTGTACTTTCAGGCAGTGTTCTGATACTGGAGCCTGACACATCTAGATACCTTAGATGTTTCAAATCACAAATTGACTTCGGCAATTTCTCCACCAGGACATTTCTTAAACTCAAGGCTCGATGTTTTCGACCAGGAATCTTTCCCCATCCATTCCAATACTGTTCATTCCTCAAAAGAAGTGAGCGAAGTGATAGGACCTTGAGAACTTCGGAAGATGGAGCTACTTCTTTGTTATAAAAAGCTACATGACGGACAGTTTTAGGAATTTCCAACCTCCCATCGCCTTCTGTACTCATATAGCATTCTTGTACTGCAATGGATTGCGCAAGATCATGCATAAGATCATGCATTTTACATGTTATGTTGCCAAATCCATCATCCTCGACCTCTTGCAGAAATGACCTTCCCACTAGTTCATTGAATATCTCAATGCCCATGACGTGCAAATCCATTTCTCTTCTGCAAGAAATAAAGCCATTTGCCATCCACAAAGCAATCAGCTCCTCCCTCCTCATCACCTCATCTTTTGGAAATATAGCGCAATACGCAAAGCATTGCTTCAAATGTGGTGATAGATTAGTGTAACTCAACCTCAAAGCAGGTAAGATCTCGTTTGCTTCTTCTCTTAGATCCCAAATCTCACTTTCTTTGACAGCTATCCACTGATCTTCACTTTCTTTTAACCGCATTAGGTTCCCTAGTGCCTTTATAGCTAAAGGAACACCACCACACTTCTTCACTATTGATACTCCAATGGCTTCCAGGCGTGCCCTCTCCTCTTTCCTTCTCATCCCGAATGCAAGCTGTTGAAACAACTGCCAAGAATCTTCTTCAGACAATCTCCCCATGTGCTTGACAAAAGCTGTTGCCATTCTAAGAGCAATCATCTCTATACGCGTAGTTACTATGACAGCACTATCTTTAGCTCCACACCTTAATACCTCCTTCAATTTATTCCACCTATCACCATAATCATCCCACACATCATCCAACACAAGCAAAAACTTCTTTCTATTTAACTTCTGTTGGAGGCATTGTTGCAAGGGATCCAATTCTTGAAGACCACAAGGGGAACCATCAATGGACTCTATGATGGCTCTTGTTAATCTTCTGAGATCGAAATCAGTAGATACACACACCCAGATCCTCAAACTGAATTTCTGTTTAACACTTTCTTCATTGAAGACCAGTTGAACAAGTGTTGTTTTACCCAGCCCCCCCATCCCCCATATAGCATAAATAGGGAGATCACCTGAAGTAGTGAGCAGCAAGTTGATTAGTTCCTCTTTCTCCTTGCCTCTTCCATAAATTTCTGATTCATTCACCGAAGACCAAGTCTGACGCTGAACAAAACCATCTGCTTCCATCTCCACAGCCCCCTCTGTTAGGTGGAAATTTTGTCTCTCCTTGGCAATGGCATCCAGTTTTTCTCTAACATTCATCAATTTATGAGCCATCCTTTGTCGAAAAACAAGTGGATTATGTTTGCTAGAAAAGAAGGATCTTACTCGATTTTTGAGATCTCTTCGCTGCAGAAGCCACTTAGCTTCAATTGCAAAGTCATCCAGTACATCATCAACAACATAAGCTGCATCCTTGAGGTCGCTGAGCCACACCTTGATAGGCTCACTCTTCCACTGCTTCTCCTCTGCATCTTGCAGCACAGCTTGAATGGTTCTGAACGTGCGCTTGAGATTTTCAAGCTCGGTCGTTAGGCCCCCAGCAAGTCCAAGCTCTTGAAGAATTGGGGAATTCAAGTTCCCCATGATTGTACTCGCGAGAGCAGAAAGAATTGCATCAGCCATGGCTTGTTTTGGAATGGAAAAGAAGAAGTAGAAAAGGTGCAAGGAAAACTAAAAGCAGGGGAGGTGGGCAAGAAATGGCAAGTAAATATTGAGAAGACAGAGCAGTATGAAATGAAAAATGGAAAAGGCAAACAGCAGCCTCTGATTATATTGATTAGGCTCCACACGGTGCAGGCTTGACTTGGCTATGCCTATAATAGTATAATAAAGCAATTGAAGTTTCAGAGAAGGAACATAGCTGTGATTTCAAGCAACTTTTATCAATTATTGCATGCCTTTTCCTGTTTGAAACCTGGACCTACTGAGAATCCTTCCTATATTTGTAACAGAAACATGATTAACGCTTTTGGCTGTGAATTCTCAAGGGTATTTTTCTTTTCAATATATTCTCCATTAGCTAGACACTATGCAAAAAGTTTTAGATAAATGTGTTTTAACCTTCGGTTAGAGTTAATTTATTCTTAATGACAGTAGAATGACATCATAATCACAACTAATCTCAAAAACTTGTTCGAAACAAACATTAAAAAAAAAAGGGTGATTGAAGAGAATTATTCGAACAAGCTAGGTGGTCACGATCATGAACTCCAGCACTTGTCCCGACCTCGATCCAAACCATAATCACACGGTTGCCCGTATTATGTTTTTAATAGCAAAGTTGATGAGGTCATTCACATATCTAAACACTATTATAAATGGAAAATGATTCGAACCTATCATGTTTTTATTTTTATTGGCTGTCATTCACTTTATATTTTCTAACAAAAAAAAATTAAATTATTTGGAAGCTAAACATAATCAATTTTATAGGTATAAAAACAACTTAAATAACAGATAAAAATGTAGCTTCATAAAAAAATTAAGACAATATTATTTTTTAAATAGTAAGATGATAATATATTGGATCTACTTAGATTTACTTAAGACGATATTATTTTTTTAATAGTAAGATGATAATATATTGGATCTACTTAAATTTACTCAAATCTATTTGGATTCCCTCGAATCAACTAAGGTTATCCTGTCAAATCTCCAATTCATGTCATAAGACCTTGCTAACCTGTAGAAGTAAATAAAAAAATCATTAAACTCATTTCTCAATCAATCCAATATTGAATAATGAAATTAAAAAAAAAATCAATTAGAAAAATAGGTCGAGTAAACCCTAGTTAACCTGTAAAAACTTAGTCATGAGACCGAGATAACCACATAGAAAAAATTTGAAATAAATTATGAAGCTCAATTCTCAATCAATTCAATTTTAAAGGATGAAATTGAATAAAAAATCAATTAAAAAAAGAGCACGAAAAAACCACTCGAGTCAAATCGAGTTAACCTACCAAACTTGTGACTTGAGTCATGAGGCTGGCATAACTTCATGTAAACAAACCGAAATAAATTATGAAATATAATACTTAATCAACTCAATATTGAATGATAAAATTGAAAAAAGAGAAAAAAAAACTCGAGGCAATCAGACAACTCACGACCTGTGTCATGAAACCATGATAACTCATAAAAAATAAATGAAAACAAATTATGAAGCACAATTCTCAATTAACCCAATGTTGAAGGATTAATTTGAAAAAAAAAATCAATTAAAGAAACAAAAAAAATCTTGATTCAAACTCGGTTAACTTGTCAAACTTGAATCATGAGACCGGGATAACTCTATAGAAATAAAAAAAAATTATGAAGTCAAATTTTTAATTTGGATAATGAAATTGAAAAAATCAATTAAAAAGAACAAAGGACCTAAAAAAATTCGAATCAAATTGGCTAACCCGCAAAATTTGCGATCTTGGTCACGAGACCATGATAACCCTATAGAAAGCAAATAGAAAAAATCAAATCAAATTCTCAATCAACTCAATACTGAAGGATGAAGTTGAATTTTTTTTTAAAAAGAACAAAAAAAAAAGTTGAGTAAATTCGTGTTAACTTGTCAGAACTTAGATCATAAAACTAAGATAACTTCATAGAAAATAAATCAAAATAAATTATGAAGTTCAATATTCACTAAACTCAATATTAAAAGATGAAATTATAAAAAAATAAAAATAAAATAAAAAATCTTGAGAATCAAATTGTAAAAAGTCAAAGTATTTCAATATTCATTGCAATAATGAAATGCTAAGTTCTTTTAGTAAACCTTGAGGTTCAAATTATAAAAGACTAACACATTTCACATTTAATTGTTTATTGCTATAATAAAATATCAAAGTTTTTTTAATATATGTTAATAATAATTATTAAATGGGTGGAGAAACGTGGTGAATAAGTATATTTTTCTAAACTAACCAAAGCTTACCATAAGAATTTTTTTTTAGCATAATCGTGTCTTACTGGTTTTTTGAAAAAACACAGCCACTTGCATTGTCGCCTC
>Ga0325411_1007036_pt1 | contig 12282 bp, 7 predicted proteins | sample PopdelMetagenome_13_FD_206181 | JGI IMG/M metagenome (GOLD analysis project Ga0325411, IMG submission 206181) | Populus deltoides microbial communities from Bellville, Georgia, United States - Xylem-PdIQD-R4 | ecosystem: Host-associated > Plants > Phyllosphere > Stem > Wood/Secondary xylem... | reverse complement strand
ATAAAAAATTTAATAATTTAAATTTATAATATGATAAAACTATTAGCAACCTACAGCCTCAGCAACAATCATAGAGTCTATGAAGTGAGAAGGAATTCCACAAATTATGGAGTGATTAGGGTGAATTATGGAGTGATAAGGATGCTTATATTCACAGACGTATGAAGAAAATATGGTTGGTGAGAAATTGACCCGATTAAAAACTAGAATTTACTTTTAATTGGGTAAAAAACTCATTAATTTTTTTTAAAATAAAATAATCAAAAATTATATTTTAAATTTTTTTTAGAAGAAATATATTAACATGCTTTATTCTTATCCCGAACCGAGTTTTAATCACATAGATAGATTAATTTTAAGTTTAATAAAAGAGAAAAGACATGATTGTTAGTTGAGATATTATTATTTTTATTATATATTAAATTATTTATTTTTAATTTACAGGTAGTTTTACTAGTATTTATTTTTAAAATCTATTTCAAAAAAGTATATAGTCTCTTGATTGAAATAGATGAGTTATTCATCCTAAAATTTTAAAAAAATAAATTATTTTTAAATTATGAAATCAATCATTCAAGATTTACGAACTAGTAGTATTACTATTATAGTAAATTTACTTGACATCACGATGATTTCGAATTTATTATTTAAAAATCATAGAAAAATTAATAATTTAAATTTATAACATGATGAAACATGGCACGAAAGAACACGCCGCAGCTCTGTCATTTTTTAGTCTAGTTTGACACGTGTTCTTTACTAGCTATTGCTATCTAATTTGGCTTGTTCTTTTGCTTCTAGCCGTACACGTGGCGCTCACGGCTGGATTATTCCATGCAGAACGCGTGCGTTTTATCGTTTGTCTGGGTGTAGAAAACTAGCAAGTTCATCTTTTGTCCGGTTACTGAATTTCTCTTGGTGTACATTAATGTCGTGTCCCACTCTCAAATTTGTGTTTGCTTCTCATTTCTTGATGGGTATAATTGCATTTGCTTAATGTTTTTTTATATTAAAAAATAATAGATACTGAAAATAGAAAAAACGTGTTAGAATTGAAAAGATATGAATAAAAATGGAATTCTAGAATATATATATATATATATATATATATATATATATATATATATATATATAGTTTATATGTTGTAGACTGAGCAAAAATAGAATAGAAAAAAAAAATGAAAGAGAAACAGAGAAAGAGAGAGAAATCATAAAAAATATAAGAAAAAAAATAAAAAAAATAAGAGAATAACTTTATAAATTTACAAGGTCTAACTTATAAAACATTAATTTAAGAAAGAATCAAGTGAAAAAAATAAAGAATTAAGAGAAAGAGAAAATTTAATTACTTTGTTTTTCAGTTGACATGAAATTATTATTTTATTCCGGTTGAGGGGTTGTTACAATATCAATTCAGATTTAATTATAGATAAATTATATTCCATAAAACATCAAATGATGTAATTTTAATAGTGAGTTTATTTTTACTTCTATTTTAATTTTATGTACTTTTAAATTTATTTTTTAATATTTTAGATAATAAATTTGAATTAAAATTTTACTATTAATTTTAAAAATTCATTTACATGAATTAATAATTAATCTTAAAAAAATTTATATATTTATTTAATAGTTCAGGACATGAAAATTCATGGCTTCGTCTTGTTTACATGTACAGAAGCATTTGATCAAGCCTGCGCTCCATCCTTGTTTACATGTACAGAAGCATTTGATCAAGCCTGAGCCTGGTTGCTGATGTTGCATTTCTCATTTGGATTGGAATATAACGAAAAAGAAAGAATTTTGAGAGTGGCTTCTCATGACTTTGCCTTGTCATCTCAACAGTGCTAATTTGTCAAGTTGGACTCTGTTGTTTTGTTTATAGTCTTCTATTTGTTGGCTAATGTCTTGAAGAAACGTTGTCCTTCATGCTTAATTTGTAGTTTGAAAGAACCTATCAATTGCTTTAATGGTGTGGTCTTTTGTGCAAAGATTTTTGTCAACTTTGTCTCTAGAGGCAATACAATGCGCCAATCTCTATTTCCAACTCAATTATAAGCCCTTGAGGGGTTTTGTTTAAAAGAACAAACAACAGATCACAAAATTGATGAAAAACCTCACAACTTTCATTACAATGTTGAGTAAAATATATACACGAGAAGAGTCTGCTTTTGGCATTGAATACATATGGACATTTGCTATAATTCTTGGAGAGTAATGTCTGCAGTAAATGGAAAGATTTGCATATGGACATTTGCTATAATTCTGGGAGAATAATGTCTACAGTAAATGGAAGAATTTGTAACGGTTGAAACGTTGAGCTGTGTCAAGAATCTATTACTTGATTTTGGCAGAGTTGATGCAGGTTTCCTTAATACGCCTCCGCAAGATAGGACTCCCATCAATGAGGCCAATCTTGGATCAGAAAAACATAGTACGCTGCCGAGATAGAGGTTTAGTGAGCAAATCGGCAAGCTGATCCTGGGTGTGAACATGCTTGACGTGAAGTGAACCCTTCTGAACTAAGTCACGCACAAAGTGCAAATCAATCTGAATATGCTTCATTCTAGAGTGGTGAACCGGATTAAAACTGAGGTGAGTAGCACCAAGATTGTCACACAGCAGAGAAGGTGGCGCTTTAAGTGGAAAGCCAAGTTCACTGAGAAGACTAAGCAACCACATTGTTTCAGATGCTGCATTGGCTAAGGATCGATATTCAGCCTCTGTAGATGAGCGTGCAATAGCACGTTGTTTTTTTGAACTCCAGGAAATGGGATTGTGGCCCAGAAAGTTGATATAGGCGGAGGTGGAAATGTGATCATCGATGTTGCCAGCCCAGTCCGCATCAGAGTATGTTGTGAGATGCCAGGTGGTAGCTTTTTGAATGTGAATACCATGGAAGATCGTTTGCTTCAGATACCGAAGAAGGCGTTTAACTGTTGTCCAGTGTGTAGTAGTCGGCTTGTGCATGAATTGAGATAACTTGTTGACAGCAAAGGAAATATCAGGACGGGTGAGGGAGAGATATTGAAGACTCCCAAGAACGCGTCGAAAATCATTGCTATCAATAAAGGCAGTGCCATCATCTAGTTTTAACGATATGCCAGTGGATAGAGGGGTGGAGACATCCTTGGCACCAACCATGTTAGTTTTAGACAATAAGTCACGAATATATTGATGTTGGGACAAGAATAAACCTGCACAGGTGGAGACAACTTCCACGCCCAGAAAATAGTTAAGAGAACCCATATCTTTCAACGAAAATTGATCACCAAGCTGCTGAATAAGAGATTGGACAAAGCTGGAATCATTTCCAGTAAGCACAAGATCATCCACATATACCAACATATAACACATAACAGAACCATGGTGATAAATGAACAAGGAGGAATCATACTTAGAAGTATGAAAACCAAGCTGAATAAGAGCATGCTTGAGTGTTAATACCATGACCGAGGGGCTTGTTTAAGCCCATAGATGGCCTTGCGCGGCTTGCATACATGATGAGGGTGCGTCTGATCCTTGAACCCTGGAGGCTGACTCATATATACAGTTTCAGTAAGCTCACCATGCAGAAAGGCATTGTTAACATCCATTTGCCTCAAAATCCAACCTTGCATGACAGCAACAGTAAGCACAGACCGAATGGTGGCAGGTTTTACAACCGGACTAAAGGTTTCCTTATAATCAATCCTTGGGTGTTGGTGAAAGCCTTTGGCAACAAGCCAAGCTTTGAAGCGATCAATGGTGCTAGTGGTTGTCCGTTTGACACGAAAAACCCACTTACAACTGATAGGCCGGCAACCGGCTGGGGGTGGAACTAAGTCCCAAGTGCCATGTCTCATTAGAGCAGTGAGCTCATCAGACATGGCTTCACGCCAATTTGGCATGGACAGAGCCTGGTTAACACATGTTGGTTCGAGACTTTGAGGGAGAGGGTGTCTAGTGACAGAATTGATTTGTTTAGGTTTGAAGATGTTATTAAGGGATCGGGTAGTCATGGGATGTGTCCGGTTTGATGGTGGTGGTATGATGGTTGTGGGAAGTGAGGGAGACACAGGATGGGATGCAGGAGACACTGGTAGAGCTAGATGATTTTGGGCTGAAACAGGGGAAGGTGAAGGTACAGGCTCACAGTTGTGCTCAGTTGCACATGGATTTAACAACGATGAAATAGGGAAATTATTTGAAGAGTGTAAAGGAACCAAAGAGTGAGAGGAGGAGAGATTAACTGGAGGAGATGATTCCACGGCGATGGCAGATTCAAAAAACACTGGGTGAAGCAGAGGATACGGGTGGGGCAGCACAAGAAGGGGTTGACACGGATGAAGACAAATGAGAGCTAGAAGAGGCTAATATTCGGTGCTCATCAAAGAGAACATGCCTGGAGAGATAGATTCTATTTGTTGTGGGATCTAGACAACGATAGGCATTTTAGGTTAAGGAATACCCGACGAAAACACACGGAGTGGATTTGGGCTGAATTTTATATGTGTTATAAGGTTTGAGTAAGGGATAACAAATACACCCAAAAGATTTTAATTTAAGATAGTTTGGTTTTTGGCCAAAAAGACTTTCAAATGGTGATTTGTTTTGTAGGAGATGAGTAAGCTGACGATTAATGAGATATGTGGCAGTATGAAAAGCATGTGGCCAATATGAGAGAGGGAGATTGGCATCGTGTAGTAATATAAGACCAGTGTCAACTAGATGGCGATGCCGACGTTCAGAAACACCATTTTGTTGGAGTGTATGAGGGGCAGTGGTATAGTGACTAATCCCATGAAGAGAAAGAAAGGGTTTGAGACTTGTGTATTCGCCACCATTGTTAGAGTAAAGGCTTTTTATTTGTGATTGAAAGCGTTTCTCAACAAGCTGTTTGAATTGGGGGAAGATGCTCTTAACACAAGATTTTGCATTAATGGGATAAAACCACATATACTTTGTGTAATGGTCAATGAAGATTAAATAATAGCGAGAACCATCTAGACCAACACAATGAGCAGGTCCCCACACATCAGTATAAATAATATCGAGGGGAGCATGACTTTGAAAACTAGTAGGCTGAAAAGGAAGTTGATGAGCTTTATTGATAGAACATGATGAACATAGAGAGTTCATTTTATTGGGCGTTACAGGAAGAGAAAAATGATTGACAAGATTTCTGACAATTTTGAAGGACGGATGACCGAGACGTTTGTGCCACCCGTCAAGTGACGTACGTTCATGCACATTTGCAACAATTTTAGAATTAGAGCCCACCAGTGAGTTCAGAAAATGGTAAACGCCGCTTTCACATGCTCCTCTTAGTAATGTCGCCCCTGTAGTCTGATCCTTCACAAGAAAATAAAAGGGGTGAAACTCAATAAAAACATTATTTTGAGAGGTAAAGTGATGAACAGAAATTAAATTTTTGCAAATATTAGGGACACAAAGAGTATCACGAAGTATAAATTTCCGTTTTGGTGATTTTAAAGTCAAGGAACCAATATGAGAGACTGTCAAACTTGACCCATCACCAATAACAACTTCATCAGTGCCATCATATTCAGAATGAATAGATAAATTTTTCAAGTCACCAGTAATGTTATGGGAAGCAGCAGAATCAAGAAGCAATTTCTGATTTGCTGGTTGAGAGGCAGAGGTGCAGTTGGCTGTGACTTCTGATCGATGAAGCTGTGGGCAAGACTTAGCTGTATGGCCCATTTAGTCACAAAATTGACATTTTGGTTGGTAACGCCTCTGAGGATACCTGGTTGTGGAAGGCCTTCAATTGTCTTTGAATGAGCCTTGAGTAGTTTTACTGTAAGTTTGAGAACGAGTGTGCCCATTTGGTTTATAAGGGCCCTTTGAATAAGACCCACCATAAGAGCCATTATGCTGTCGGTGGTGGTGAGAATAATTTGCAGAGGCAATAAGCTGCTGAGTTGAAGATTCCAGACGCCGCAAGTAGCTGTCATGCCCCACAAGAATGTCATGAAGCTCTTCGAAAGTCAGAGATGTTTCCCGTGCCCTAATCGGGGCAGCAATTTCTCTGAAGTCAGCACCCAGTCCATTAAGAATGTACAGGGTAATATCATCATCAGATATTGGATGATCGATGAGTGCAATCTCATCAGCAAGGGCTTTCACAGCCTGCAGGTAAGCATGAATGGAGCGATTTCCTCGCTGAATCAAGGTAAGTTCTTCCTTAAGTTGCATGGCACGAGTTCTGGATTTACTGGCATACATGTGATGAAGTTTTTTCCAAGCTTCATGGGAGGTTTTGGAACTGGCGATGAGAGGGGTAATGGCAGATGAGGTAGAAGCCAGAATAGCGCTCAGGATTAACTTATCCTGACGAACCCAATGAGTTTTGTTCATCTCAATGAGAGAAGTGCCAGCTGGGGAGGGACATTGGGAAACTCCATGAACGTAGTCAAGAAGATTATATCCAATGAAGAGGGCTTCAAATTGTGCTCTCCATTGAGGAAAGGTGGACGGCGTCAATTTTTCATTGATTTGTGTTGAGATGGTGAGAGCAATGAGTGCATTTTCAGTGGAAGAGATGGGGTGAGTGTTTGGATGGATTTCTGTTGTTTGATCTGCAGAGGCTGACATGTTTAGAGAAGGATTTGTTTGCTCGTGAGAGAATGAAGCTCTGATACCATAAAAGAACAAACAACAGATCACAAAATTGATGGAAAACCTCACAACTTTCATTACAATGTTGAGTAAAATATATACACGAGAAGAGTCTGCTTTTGGCAGTGAATACATATGAACATTTGCTATAATTCTGGGAGAGTAATGTCTGCAGTAAATGGAAAGATTTGCATATGGACATTTGCTATAATTCTGGGAGAATAATGTCTGCAGTAAATGGAAGAATTTGTAACGGTTGAAACGTTGAGCTATGTCAAGAATCTATTACTTGATTTTGGCAGAGTTGATGCAGGTTTCCTTAATATTGTTCTCGTTTTGAGCCAGAGGCTGCTAATTCACCAGCTCTTCTAGAGCCCCTAGACTATACATTAGTTTGGAGCACAGATGATGGAAGTGAGGAGAGGTATGGAGGATGTGGTTTCTTCAGGCTTCCTCAGCCTCCTGAGGATCATAAGCCCTTGGGGTTTCTAGTCACCACAGACAAACCAGGTTTGGATGAAGTGCGATGTGTTCGAGCTGAGCTGGCAGATGAATGTTAACCTCATCGCCTACCGCTTGAATCATACTCTGAATTTTTTAGGTATAACAGTTCGAGTTTGGAGTACAAGGCCCAGCCAACGAAGAATGCTAGGGAAAGGTGTTTCAGTTGGCACATTTTTCTGCCGCTACTGGGCCTCTCAAGAGGAGTTGAATATTGCTTTCTTGAAGAATTTAGATCATCAACTACATGCCATGCCAAGCCTTGAGCAAATCCATGCACTCATCAAGCACAACGGGCCTTCGGTTTTCTTTCATCCTGATGGTGTCTATTTGCCATCTTCTGTGTCACGGTTTTTCAAAAATGGAGCACTCTTGTACAGATCTGGGGATTTGTCCGGCGAACCCATAGATGCTGGGGGCACTAATTTTCCAGGCAGAGGGAAAAATGATGGGCATTTTGGAGAGACTTGCCTTCCAATGACAGAAGACATACTGTCAAACAGGGCAACTTGGAAAGTGCTAAACTTTACGTCCATGTGAAGCCCTGCTCTAGTTGGGACTTTCACTGATCTTGCAATGTGGGTTTTCGGTCCCTTCAATGGACCAGCTGAATATTGCTCAATTGGGAAGCATGTAGGCAACGGGGAGCATTTCACTCCCGCGTATGCAACTTTACTGGACAGCTATGGAACAGTGGTGGTGAAGGTGTTGAAGCTTATGATTTGGAGTACATAGCGGGGAACAGAGCCACTGTTTACTCATCAAAAAGTGGACATGCTAGCTTCCCTCATCCCGGGTGTTACATTCAGGTTTCCCCTAATCTTCGGACAGGAATAAGGAATGATGCAGCACGTAGTAGTTTATACGTGGATTCAAGCATCCGTTATGAAAATATTGCAGCAGAGTATCTTCAAGAACTGAGCTAGATAAGATTATTAATCATTTGCCTGAGAGGATAGATATTCAGTGAGAACATATTTGATAAGTTACCAGTGGGGCTCTATGGAGAAGAAGGTCCTACTGGGCCGAAGGAGAAGAACGACTGGGTGGGAGATGGAAGAGGCTAGCTGTCCTCCTCCTTATTGCAGACTGCCAGACTCACCTCATTGGCTCTCATTACTCTCTGTCCTATTTTACTCTGCGATAGAATGATTGACCTTCAAGAGGTATCCCTTTGTGTGTTTATATCTCATTGTTGTCTAGATTTATAATCGAGTTAGAGTATGGTTCCTCATCAAGCAAAAGTTTTCCAGGACACAGAAGTCTGGCTGACATATATCCTGTGTGCAGGTGCAGCAGCTCTTCCACATGCATCTGCCCTGTATGTTGCTGTTTTTTCTGTAATTGATTCAAATGGCCAGGTATAGGATCATGAAGGCTTGTGATTTGTGAATGTAATAGATGTATCACTACCTGGATTTTTCGTTTAGTTTCACTGTTTTTTTTCATTCTCGAAATTTTTTAATAAATGAAATTGATTGAATTATATCGAAGTAACTCTAATATAATTTAAATTTAAATTCAAATTAATTAACCAGTCGGTTCAAGAAATTTTCTTTTATTAATTTTATTTTATTTTATTTTAATTTTATCATCATATTTGTTTTTTACAAGATGATCGGGTTATTTTTATATTAGTTAAATTAATTAGATCATGTTAAAATAACTATTACATAATTTAATTTTAAATATAAATTAAGTAAAAAGATAAATTAAAAGGTTACAAAGTTGATTATTAAATTACGATTAATAATAATATCAAATAATTTTATACAATTTTACATTAAAAAAATCAAATAATTTTTTTATATCAATTAATATCTCTAGTTCATGAGTTTTTAATTAAAAGCTTTTTAATATCCATGTTTTGTTCGAATTCTGATTTTTTTAATGAAAAATGACATCATTATTATATCATGATATAGAGAATTTAACCGTTTATGTTAAGTGATTCTGAAAGAAATTAAATTAAAAAAGCTTTTAAAAAAAATAGTTTAGGTGCAAATTGACACTACCCTGCAAGCTTGAGGGTCTATTTATGCTTGCCCTTCTCTCTTTCTATATGTGTTCCAATCCAGTCCATAAAATCTAAAGCTCTGAGTTCGCTGGCAGTCCCTCGGTAAAACGGTGTGAATGGCGGCTTTGACAAATCGGTGCAGCTAATCCACTAGCTCTAACCCCAAACAGCACTTGTGCAAATCCTAACGGTGACAGACAGACAGATGTTGGCAAGAAGATTTATTTCTTTGTTCAAGAACTCCCCAAGTTCCCAAACTTCAAGGTAACCGACGCTTCTCTTCTACCAAATCAAGAATCCACCTTTTAAATTTTAATTTAATTCAATTTAATTTTGCATAATTAGTGGAGGGAAGTACTTGGATGAAGGAAAGAGCAAGTCTTTTGGTCGAAAGGCAGTTACTTTTGTGTTGGTTACGGTTACAGGTGGTGTGGCCTTGAGTGCTCTTGATGATCTTGCTATTTATCATGGCTGTAGCAGGTAATTTACATTTTTTACTGCGTTGATCAGAAAAAGTTGATTTCTTTTATCTTTTTTTGTTGTGGGATTTGGGGAATTGATGCCTTGATGGGGTTGCTTTTGTTAGATGAAAATAATGTTTGTTTGAACTAAGAAATTAGAATGGTCCTTAAAATTGGTTCAAATGGAGAATTTAGATGTTTTGACCCCCTCTATTGGCAGTTTTTACTTGAATATGATTATCAAGGAGGATTTTGTAGATTTAATGTTTCTTTATTGGTTGCACCTTCGTTAGGCATGATATCCATTTAGGGATCGTCTGTGAATGCAAGCAAATCGGTTTGTCTCTTCTTAGTTTCTTGGACAGAATGAATAGATATGTAAAGGTTGCAATGTTAGGGACCGGTGAATCTTGTGATTTTCAAGCTATTTTGCTTCAATTGTTAAAGATTGAATAGATACGTAAAGATTGCACCTTCTTTAGGCATTATCCATTTAGAGATTGCCTGTGAAAGCATGCATGTTGATTTGTCTCTTCTTAGTTTCATGGATGGATTGTGTGTGTGTGTGTAAGGTTGCGATTTTGAGCACTGGTGCATCAAGCGTTTCTTTTGCTTCATTTGTCAAGCCGATAACCTGCAACATTTATTTCTGGTTTTATGCATTCCTAGAGCTTAAGAAAGAAACCTTTTTATCATGATTGAAACCCAAAGTTGCTTTAATGTATAAGTCAACACCACAGCCATGCTGAGATCACCAATGCCACCACAAACACACCACTGCTGGCTTTACTGCCCCCTCAACTAGCACAAGAGTACTGTTACCTGTATCAACATCTCTTGTATCACAAACATGTTAATGATGCATCAGTACTGGACCGTGTTGATTATTTAAAATCAAGAAACAGCCAGCAATCTAATTGATAGAGAATTTCACTAATCATATTTACCGTGATTGAAGGAAAAGGGCAGTTAGAGGAGGGTTTTTATGTGGATGGTGAGGGTTCGATGGTTGGGTTGGAAGGAGGATGCTTGGGGAGGTTGTCAGAGAATTGTCCAATCAACTTTGGAAATTCAAACTTTTCCTGCAATATTTGATTGCTGCTTGGTCAATTGTTGCCTTGTGTGATTTCTCATTTTGGTAACATATTTTTAGTTCACTATTAAATTTTCAGCAAGGCCATGGAGAAAGCCAGTAATAGTCAAGCAATAAAAGATGCTATTGGGGAGCCAATTGTCAAAGGTCCATGGTACAATGCATCTCTTGCTGTAGCTCACAAGAGGCAGTCTGTGTCTTGCACATTTCCTGTGTCTGGACCACATGGCAATGGAGTATTCCAATTGAAGGCAGTTCGTAATGGAGGTTTGTGCATTAGTGATCTACTATTTTTCCTTTTACAGTCTTCGTGTTTGATTTGTACTTTGAGCTTTTCATACCTGCCAAGCTTATCCTACCATGCTCAAAGACTTGACCTGCATAAGAACCCTTGCTCAGATATGTACATCATTGCTAGTTTTTTCGCTGCTAATCCTTTAGAACTCTCTGCACTGGTCCAAAATGTAAATTCTGTCGAGGGGCTCTTCTGCTTCTACTGTGTGTGAGTGCATACCTTAGGATGGACCGTCCATCACCCCCTCCCATGCTCATACTGGGGGCAGCTGCCAAGACTGCAGGCTGTCAGCTGTTGTATTTCATTGAAATAAGAAAAAAGTTACATACCCCTTTCTTGTTGGAGTCTCAACACACACATCTGGGGCTGCCTATATATTTTGTATTTGTAGCTTATACCTTCTATTTCTAAGCTAACAGGCAAATAACTTTTTTCTCTATCAGATGACAGTTGGTTTTCATTTTTCCTTCCTCGGAACTGGGAAATCCTGATAATGGAAGCTCTCCTTCATATCCCTTCTAATGAAGAAAGGCAGCAAACCATGCGGATTAGTCTCTCAGACAGCTTCTCATCTCCAGCTTGTAACACATGCACTGAATGCCCGCAGCAGGAATCCCAAAATCCAGAGAAGAATTGAGAAGTTGCATCCTATATATGGGGTATGCTGAATGTAGTGATTTTCAGATTTCTGTTTCATACAAGTCCCTGTTCTTTCTTACATCGCATCAAATGAATGAAGCTAGATCTCATGTGCTCACAAGAATTTACGCTGACTGTCCTAAAATTTTGTAATTTTTTAGGGCAAAACGTTAGTAAATTGTAGTTATGGGGTTAAGTTTTTGAATTTAATTTATTCTAGTTTGTAGTTGGTGGTATTTTTATATTATTTTGATATATATTTTTAATTAAAAAATATTTTAAAAAAACATTACCGTACCTTTAATCTTGATACAGGTTTGGCGAGAGCTTTTCCTGATAAATGAACTTTAATGTAGTTTGTTGGGAAGAATAGGATGGTCTACCTAATTTTTCATTTTTGTTGGTAAAAAAAAATCCTTAAGACTTGGCATAGCCAAATTGCTCCAGATTTATTTTAAAAAATGATGTCATTTTAGGGTTTTAAAAAAATTTGAGTTAACTAACCTATTTTGATTTATGAATCTAATTTTGAATTAATTGGTAGTTATATTTTTGTAAAAGTATTTTTTAATTTAAAATATATTAAAATGATTTGGTTATTTTAGTTCTTTTAATTTATTATTTGGTTATTTTTGTAAACTTTCTCTAATAT
>Ga0325411_1007032_pt1 | contig 12286 bp, 7 predicted proteins | sample PopdelMetagenome_13_FD_206181 | JGI IMG/M metagenome (GOLD analysis project Ga0325411, IMG submission 206181) | Populus deltoides microbial communities from Bellville, Georgia, United States - Xylem-PdIQD-R4 | ecosystem: Host-associated > Plants > Phyllosphere > Stem > Wood/Secondary xylem... | reverse complement strand
TTGTTTAAATAATAAATTTTTTATTTTTTTATATTTTTCTTTTTTTTATATATATATATATATATATATATATATATATATATATATATATATATATATATTATGAAAGAAGATCCATTTTTATTTTTTTCTTATTTATTTATCTTTCATTATATTTGACAAAGCAAATAAACTAACTAAATAGTGGCTAAGTTTTAGTGTTGGTAGAGAGGGAGAGAGAGAATGCAAATTTTTTGGTTTAATTCTTTTATTTTTTTGATGTTTTTTTTTCTATTTTTTTTTCTATATATCTCTCGAGTTGGCATATATTTATGATGTCATTATTATATATCATATAACCTAATTTATAGTGTTAGGATTCCTATCAAAACTAAAAAGCATTGGAATATTTTTTATATTATTTTCTTCTTTAATGAGGATTTCTGTTATGGTTAAATAATAACTTATTTCCTTTTCATGATTGTGCATGATTTCTTTATATATATATATATATATATATATATATATATATATATATATATATATTATGAAAGAAGATCCTTCTTTATTTTTTTCTTATTTATCTCATTTTTCATTATATTTGACAAAGTGGCCTGTTTGGAATTGTGGTAGTGGTGGCAGTTTAAAGTATTTTTCGCCTAGAAATACATCAAAATGATGTTTTTTTATTTTTAAAAAATTATTTTTGAGATCAGCACATTAAAACGATCTAAAAACATAAAAAATATATTTTTTAGAAATTTATTTTTAAAAAATTTGAGGGAATGTGGTTTCAACCGCGTTCCCAAATGGTTTCTAACTAAATACTGGCTAAATTTGAGAGAGAGAGAGAGAATGCGAATCTTTTGGTCTAATTCTTTTATTTTTTTATGTTTGTTTTTCAATATTTTTTTTTCTTTATTTTTTTTTCTACACATCTCTGAGGTTGGCATGTATTTATGATGTCTTTATTGTATACCCTATGACCTAATTTATAGTGTTAGGATTCCTATCAAAACTGAAATGCATTGGAATATTTTTTATATTATTTTCTTCTTGAATGATGATTTCTAATATGAAACTTTTATGGTTAAATATTAACTTATTTCCTTTTATAGATTGTGCAAGATCTCTTTCTATATATATAAAAGATCCCTTTTATTTTTTTTCCTTATTTGTCTAATCTTCCATTATATCACTTGACCCTCAGTTTTTCTTGTACTACACCATTAAACAGTTTTACCGACGGATTAATTCTGTTGGTAAAAAAATTACCGACGGAACATGTCCGTTGGTATAACAGTGGTCGGTAACTCTCATTTTCGTTGCTAATTCTGTAGCAAATAAAAAAACCACCCACCGACGGTCTTACAGACGAATACACGAGCCAAAAAAAAAATTTCCCGCGGGAACATTACCGACGGACTAAATCCGTCTGAATTTTCAATGGTAATTACCGACAAAATATGTCCGTCGGTAATTATGGCATGGGTGGTAATTGTTTGGCAACTCTCTGTGAAATACCAATGGAACTTATCTGTCGGTAAAGTCGTCGGTATCTATTTAAAATATATATAAAAAATAATTTATTAATAGGAAAAAAGCTTAATAAACAAATAAAAATTGGATTAAACATTAAAAATATAAAAATAATGTTAAATAATATTCATCCAAATATTCATAACAAATTTAATGTGTTTAAAAAACAAAATTCAAGTAGAATAGCGGTGGAGCTGGAGGAGGAGGAGGAGGTTGGTAGTTTCCGGGACCGTACGGCCAAAAAAGAGCTGCACAAGTATCATCACCCATCTTTTATCTCATCTCCATGACTATTTGACAAAGCTCATCATAATTCGTCGAGAGTTATTGATATTGTTGTTTCAAGGCAATGAACTCCTTAGACTGGGTGCTCGATACTGATGGAGAGCTCCCAACGGTTGAGACACTATGAGCCGAATGCAAGTTTTCAGTCGTAGTGTTGGGAGAGCCTGTAGACCCGATTTTTATCGAGTTCACCAGACGATCCCACCTCCATCCACAAATTTGGATCAAAATCTAGATGAGTCGAAGGATTGTCCCTATATCTCTCCCTCAACCGGTTATTATAGGTCTCCTGAAAATTTTTTTAAAAAATCATCATATGCAATTCAAGATGCAATTCAAGAAAATAATAACTTACAAAATAAAATGAATGAACGAACATACCACGAAGTGCTGAGCACGGTTGTCTACGAACTGCTGCACCCCCTTTTGGCGGTCTTGACTCTGCACATGCGTCTCTACAAACAGCTCCATTAGACTCGGCTCACGTCCAAGAGACGCAGCCTGTAAGGAAAAAATAGGTTGAAAGTTAAATATATTATAAGGAACGATAAATTAAATAATGATATATTTTATTAAAATTAATCTTACCATCTGTTTTGCATGTGCGCTGAATGGGACGGATCCGCTAGTGTGCATGGTCACCGAACCATGAATTTGTCGGTTCTGGTTGTCAGCCCTGGACTGTAAGCGCCGTGAGAACTGCTCTGAGATCATGTGCTCAATATATGCCGTCCATATTTCCCTCGAGATGAATGGCGGTTTGAATTCCCTCCAAACCGCCACCTTATTCCATCCTTCAAGACCGTTATCCCTCACATGTCTTTTAGATTTTTTTGGGTGTCATACCAAAAATCACGCAACCTACTTCCATAGTAACAAATTAGAATTTAAAACATAAAATTATAAAATAAAAATAAATATTATTTTTGATGTTACCTAGTTGCCGCGTGATTCTTCCATACCCTTCTCACAACATTGTTGTTCGCTCTATCCCACTCAAATTTGTTCTGTGTATATAAATAATTCATATAAAATAAAAATAGTACAAGATATAAAATTATAAAAATCATTTATTAAAAATAAGCTGGAAATTAAAAATTAACACCGACCTAAAATCGCTTAAACCATGCATCGATATTAGGTCTCCACTCAGGATGTCTGGAAACCTAGCTCCATTGAAACAATGGAATATCTATCGACGATTTAAACGCCAATGTTATAGCCCTTGCAGCCTCAATGTTTGTGAACCTGAAATTAAATAAAAGTAATAATATTAATTAGTCGTTCATAAATTATGTTATAAGTATATATAAAAAAACTAAAACCTAAACAAACTTACATTGAGAGGTCATCCTTCCATTGTGCCTTGTACTTGTGCGTGAATTGACCCCGCTGTGAAGGCACACCGCTTCTGCGCTGTGAAACCGCGATAGAAGAGGCAGCATCACAAGTTGGAGTAGATTCCTCGCCGTGATCAGCACCTAAGGATATGTCCCCCTCGCTGCTAGAAGAACTAGCTGCAACCGTCTGCTGACGACGTGCTGTGGATTTCATTCTATGCATCTAAACAATTTATACGAATAATTACATAATTAACTTCGATTATTTAAAAAAATTCGACAGAGTCTCCCATATACTGGGAGGTCTCAAGTTATCGACAAAATCATACTACACTTCCAATTTTATTTTACATCCCGATCCAATCATCCTGGATCTCAACCCAACTCATAATCATCAACACAAACACATCTTATTCAATAACATCATATAATGAAATTCAAGTAAAATAATCAATTTCAACTATGAACATTCATTATTAAATTGGTACTTAGAGTTACAAACATTAGATTAAAGTCATACATTCAAATTTACAGATTAATATTACATTTCAAGTTTTAGGAGACAAGACACTTAAGTTATAAATAATTACATGGTTAAAAGCAAAAGGTAACTAAATCAATATCATTCCTAACACGACCCTAAGGATCTCAAAATAGAAATTAACATGTACACATAAATATAAAAATGTAATAACAAGCAATAACAATGACAGGTAAACAATAATATCCTAAAATTAAGGTAAACTAATTAAATTTAATTCTATATTTCAATTAACATTTAAAATATAAATTCAACAATAACAATTATAGCAATACAAACAACAATATCATAAATTAAGATAAACTAATTAAATTTAATTCTATATTTCAATTAACATTTAAAACATAAATTCAACAATAACAATTATATCAATACAAATAATAATATCCTAAATTAAGATAAACTAATTAAATGTAATTTTATATATAAATTAACATTTTTAACATAAATTCAACAATAACAATTATAGCAATACAAACAATAATATCCTAAATTAAGATAAACTAATTAAATGTAATTCTATATATAAATTAACATTTTTAACATAAATTCAACAATAACAATTATAGCAATACAAACAATAATATCATAAAATTAATAAATAAAATGAAAAAAACTAAAAAACACTATACAAAACAACCTAAACACAAAACAAACAATACACAAAACTAAAAAAAATTATAAAAATTAAAAAATGCTTACCTTAATAGTGTGTTGAATTTAAGATTTTATCTACAAACAATAAACAAAACAAAGAACACCAAAAATATGAATCATAATTAAAATAAAAAAAAAACAAAGATAAAGAAAAAATAATACATACCTTTTAAAACTACCACCAAAACAATAAAATCTCTTCTAAAAGCCAAATAGAAACAGAGAGGAGAAGAGAAATGGAGAAGAAAGAGAACTAGAGAAGAAGAGAAAAAATGAAACAAATGGGGAACGGGGGGGTTTATATATCAATATTTCCGACGTAATTACCGATGAAACTTTATTGTTGTCGGTGGCATTAAATTCTGTCGGTAATACCATTGAAAATTAATTGATATGCGCACCAAAAATCCTGCCAGACTTTTCTATCCATCGGAAAATTCATCGGTAAGTGTGCCGACGGACACGCGTCTAACATGCGTGCACTTCGGGATGTGCGTAATCCATCGGTAATTTACGTTAGTAAAGCCATTAGTGAATCCGTCGGTGATTGTGGCACAATCCTGTAAATTTTTTTCAACTCTCTCTGAAATACCAACGGTTATATTCCGTCAGTGATTCCGTCGGTGAGATTGTGGCACAATCCCGTAAATTACTTTCAACTCTCTGTGAAATACCAATGATTATATTCCATCGGCGAAACCGTCAATATTTCTTATTTTTTTGTGTATCCCTATCACAAAATCTTAAATTGCAATCTTACAGCACACACAGCACAATAACAAGAGCTGACCATTAAAGAAGAATAAATATTTCATGTTCCAAAATATTACAATATAAAAATAAGGCTTTAGAACATGTTTAGTTAGTCAAAATTTTTATCTTCATCCTCAATTGAATTGTTATCATCAGCTTCATCGCACTCTTCAATTTCGTTATCATCTTCTTCAACAACATTCTTTTTTCCACTAGTAGAGCTCAGAACAACATTTAACTCCTCAGCGTCTGATGCAACCATATTATTCGATAGTTTCACCCACATTTAACTAGTGTTTTGCCTATGTTTTATATATAAAATGCCTTGATATTCTTTGTTTTATGTTTTGAAGACACTTTTGGATGAAAGATGCAAAAAGGAGTAAATTGGAGATAATTGGCAGATTTGACCTTTTAGTCGATGTTTTGTGCAGAGCGTGAGCTCTAGAGGTTGAAATGAAGTGATTCCAATGGCATTAAAAAGCCAACATCCATATCTTTTTAGACATCTAAGGAAAGAAAATAAAATAAGAAAGAGCATGGAAATCACAGCCTTTAAAGTCAAAACTGATGTCATATGAGGGAGATATGATTTTTCAAAGATGACAACTGAATTCTGCCAACAAACAGGTTTCTTGAAGAAACGAGTCCAAATTATGTTCCGAAGCATCTAAACCGATATCCAAGTTTTTATTTCAGTAATTTAGCTCCTCTAAGTCCAAGCTTGAAGATTTCATGCAAGGCTATTTCTTCTTTTTTAGGAAAATAGTTATTGAAGTATTTAAATGTAAACAGTCTACTAAAGGGATGACTATTTTGTAAAATAGAGATTAAGGTTTCCTAGGATATAAAAAGAATGAGAGAAGAGAAGGGGGGCAGCTAGCCAAGAGGAGAAAAACGCCCCCCTCCTCTAAGAAACTCGAAATTATGCATTCTTCCTTCTTTTTGATTAGTTGTTCAACAAACATACAAGGCTAAACACTTTTTCTTGGTTACAAGGACACGAAAACCTTCGGATTTTAAGAACTGTGAGATATATTTTACCTTTTATTTTCTATTTATATGATGAATATGTTTGTTCTTCTATGCTTATCTTTCCTATGATTGTTTATTTTAATTGCTAGAGCGGACTCTAAGTTATTATTGTAGACAATCTATTGCTAAGTTTGATATCAAAACCGGAGTTGTGGTATATGAACTTGTGAAGCAACTGAGTTTAATAATTGTGCCGGATCTACGTTATTAATCTTAGGAAGAACATTCAATCAAATCAAACATAGACTGCGGACAATTATGTTTTCTTGATTAATCAACTTATCTAGTTCTTAAGGCTGCCATTGAATTAAATTACTAGTGCGGATACTGTGGTTGTTTGATGGTTAGGGTTAGTTATACGGCGGATCCGTTAACTAACCAATGTTAAGAAGAGATAAATATTCAGAATATAAATTGATGTTTTGTTTCCATGATCAGTTCTGATTTCTATAGGTGGATGTTTACTTGCGACCAAGGTTTGTTCTCTTGATAATTTTCTAATTTTATTAAATTTTGTTTGATAGTTTTCTGTTTTCTTTTGCTTTAGCCTAGATAACGTCCAAATCCCCCCCCAAATTGCATATCATCTAGCATAAAAATCTGACTTGAATCTTCCTCTTTGGATCGACCCTTTGCTTGCTCTATACTATCTTGTGTGTTGTGTTTGAAGTTAGGGTAATTAGTTTATGCAACCGCGACATTGCAACAACGTCAACGTCAACAAGACTATCGTTGAAAACATGAAAATTTGAATTTTCTTCTAAGTGAATCGAAGGAACAACTCGGTATGGTTCAACCAACTCACTAGCTTGAAAGATTTCATCTATCAGACTTGTGTCTTCGTTCTCATCCTGAACAACCTCGACACGACCCTTGGGTTTTGTTTTTAAAACGGATAACCAATCAACTCTTGATCGGTCATTTTTAAAGGAAGGGGTGTATGTGTAATAAACTTGTTGGCATTGCTTTGCGAAAACAAAGACATCGTTTATGTTGCGGTGTCTAGCTTTTGAGTTGATTTCAACGAGACCATAGTGAGGATTTACTCTAATTCCTCTGTCAGTTGTGTCATACCAATAGCATTTGAATAAAAACACTCTATTTTGCTCGTTATGATATTGCAGTTCGATGACCTCTTCCAATCTAATGTAATAGTCAACTTCAAATTCACTAGAAGTCGATCCCTTAATATAAACACCACTGTTGTATGTCTTTCTTCCATGCCCGTATTCTTCAGTATGAAAGACATATCCATTGACAAAATACCCGTTATCGCACTTGACTTTTCTTTCAGGGGCCAGGCCTAGTAAAGACAGTGAAATAGCAGCACTACCTCCCATTTGATAAACCTAGCTTGTAAATTAAATGCAACAATAATCAATAAACGGATATTATGTAATATTGACTAAAATTAATTACATTGCAAGAGATAATGAGATTGTGATAGGACTTACATGTGTTCTAAACCATGTGGCAAATTGTTCATCTTGTAATTGAAAGATCTGGGATTCGGTCAGCTGTGAGTTATTGGACAATAAGTATCGTCGATGTTGCCTTCAAGGTTGTTCCAAATTATATGAGTGTATGGTATCACAAAACATAAATAGTACACTCTTGACAAAGTTTAAGTTGAACATCTACTTACTTAATAAAAGGTCTCAGCTCATCACAGTTAAATAGAACATAATTGTGTGCTTGTCTGAACTCTATTTCAGACAAATATCTTCCCCTCACGACATTTTTAGGTATGGGTCGTCCAGGATTGGAGAATATTGACAAGTTCCCATTTGAAGGCTATTCACCACCATCATCATACCGTGGAACACGGTTGATCCTCGTTCTCAAATGAGGTTCGAAATAGTATGAGATAATGTTGAGATCTCCTCAACAATATAGGCCTCACATATTAACGCCTCAACACGTGCCTTGTTTTTAACCTTTTTTTTAAGACTGAACAAGTACCTGCATATATATATATATGTGTGTAATTAAAAAAAATTATCAATTAAAAAATAAAAATAAAAACATTTAATTATGAATTACATACCTCCTGTAATATCTAACCTCTCGAATGGATACATCCATCTGTACTGGACCGGTCTTTCAACTTTTACCTCAAATGGTAAATGTACGGATAGATGCTCCATTGAGTCAAAAAATGATGGAGGGAATATCATATCAAGTTTGCATATTGTCTCGACGATATTCTTTTCAAGCCTTTCAATGTGATCAACATTCAACTTGCTGGAGCATATATCTCTGAAGAAATGAATAATCTCCGTTAGTGCATCCCATATCCCCTTTGACAATAAATCACGAAAAGCTAATGGGATGAGTGTTTGCATAAAAACATGACAGTCATTACTCTTCATTCCATATAATCTGCATTCCTCCGTATTAACCAGCCTTGATATGTTCGAAGCATGTCCATCGGGGAAACACAGACTCTTAAGCCATTTATAGACTAGTAGTTGTGTGTTTTTCTCTAACACAAAGGTTGCTCTTGGTTTTGCGACCCGTGACCCATCACGAACCAACTCCATATTTTTACGGTTACAGAACAGCGCTACATCCAATATAGCCTTGATGTTGTCCTTTGTCTTCCCCTTCACATCCAAGACGGTGTTGAAAATGTTCTCAAACACGTTCTTTTCAATGTGCATGACGTCAAGGTTATTGTGGAGAAGATTGGTCTTCCAATAAGGAAGCTCCCAAAAGATACTTTGCTTCACCCAATTATGGGTCAAACCAAAACCAGGAATCTTCTGCTTACCTGATTGGAGACCAAACACAATGTCACCGTACTCTGACACAACATCAAACAATTCTTCACTGGAAAGACCCGGGGGTGCAACATCCTTTTCAACTCTGCCGACAAAGAAATCATTTTTGTTCTTTTTATACCTGTGATTCGGCGGCAACAAATGATGGTGACAGTAAAAAAAAGAAGCTTTACCCCCGTTTGTTAGCGTGAATGCCTTGTTGTTCTCCATACAGTATGGACATGCTAGCTTTTCATGCGTGCTCCAACCAGAAACCATTCCATAAGCTGGGAAATCATTGATAGTCCACATCAAAGCTGATCTCATAACAAAATTTTGTTTCCTCGAGATGTCATAAGTCAAAGCTCTAGAGGACCACAAATGCGTCAACTCATCAATCAACGGACGAAGACAAACATCTATATTCCCCCCGGACTGCTCGGACCTAGTGTGACCATAGATAAAAACATGAACTCTGGCCTCATACACATCCCTGATGGCAAGTTATAAACCATCAGTATGACCGGCCAACAAGAATAAGGAGCAGTAAATGACCCGAATGGGTTGAATCCGTCTGTACACAACCCAAGACGCACATTCCTTGATTCAACTGAAAAGTGAGGATGCACATTATTAAAGTGTTTCCAGGCTTCATCGTCAGAAGGATGAACCATCACTCCATCAACCGCATGGTGTGATTGGTGCCATGTCATGTGCTTAGCAATCCTAGGTGACATGAATAACCTCTATAGTCTAGGTGTGATTGGGAATTATCTAAGTTTTTTATATGCCACGAGAGTCTTCCCTCTACCAGTTCTGGGTTTGTAATGAGAATGCCCACATGTCATGCACTCGGTCATCTCACCATTTTCAAGGTAGTATAACATGAAAAAGTTAGGGCATATATTAATTTTCTGGTATCCTAAATCGAGGGGTTTCATCATAGACTTGGCAGCATAGAAGTTCTCTTTCAACCTGTTCCCTTTAGGTAAAATGCTTTTCGCCTATTCAATAATTTTATCATAATCGGCCTCACTCAACCCGTGATCTGACTTGATGGTGAACACCTATGCTACGGTTGATAATTTACTGTGGTTCGTGCAACCATCCCATAATGGTTCGTCAGAATCATTCAACAGATAAAAAAACCTTGCTCCATTTGCATTAGGTTCTTCTTCTATGATTGGACATTCCCTGATATTACCTTCACTCATTCTCATTGCATCCATAACCATATTCCTGTAAGGATTACTGTTCTCATTTCCAACTTCATGCATGTTGCTAGCACTAGAAGTTGACCCAACCACCTGTTCTTCCATGCTCTCATCAGGAACAAATAGTTCTCCATGTGCATACTAACACAAGTAATCCTCCATGAACCCTTTGGTTAGAAGATGCACCGTTACAACATCTTTATGCAGAAACTTTAAATTTTTACACTTCCTGCATGGACACCTAATACCGCCATTAGTAAAATTCCTCAGAATAGATGTTGCAAAATTAATAAAACCCTGGACACCATTACAATAATTCATCCTCTGCAATCCTTGGGGTGAGTCCCGATACATCCATGACTTCTATTGAACCTCTATAAAACACAACAAAAATATTGGTTTTCCACGACATTATCCAACAAACTAAAACAACACTTATGTTAAATATTCATTATCAATTATCAACTATTAACGTTCATACATATATAAATTTATGAAAATCACAACTTCGAAATAGAATTGATAACAATTAAAAAAGACATGTTAAACAAGCTATTAATTATTTATTTCATCACAACACATTTAATTCAGTGTAATTCAAACAAAATTTCAACAATTTACAAACAAATATAATTTGACAAAATCTAAAACAAACTATAACAATTACAAAATTATATATTCATACTACAAGTTTCTTTGACAAATAACAATTAAACAAGTACATACATTAACAAAATACATATACTAAAAAACAATAAAATGCACATTTAAATGTTAAATCTAAAAAGGATAGATTTACTTACAAAAAATGATAAAATCCACAAGAAATGGATATTGTGACCACATACAAAGTATAAGAAACTTAGTGCTTGTGTTGAGAATAGTGGAGAGTTGGGATGGGTGGTTGGCTGTAGTTTGGGAGGGGAGAGGTGGGATGGGAAAGAAGAAGAAGGAGAAACAAAGGAAGAAAGTGTCAGCAGAGGGGGTGTGTATATAATGGCTTTTACCGATGGAATCATCAACGGATACATTCCGTCGGTGAAAGTGCCACGTCACTGTACAACTATCTCAGTTTCAATCCCCTGGTCATTCCGTTGGTAAAATCATCTGAAAAAACTCCACGTCACCACACCGTTGCATCTTTCCAAACAAACTTTATAGGCCATCGGAGATACGGTCGGTATATACCGACAGAATATTTGCATCGGTATATACCGACCGTATCTCCGACAGATTTATTCTGTCGGTATATACCGACATATTTTGAGACGGAATTATTTTCGTCGACAATAATTACCGATGAAAAAATTACGTCGGTAATTCCGTTGGTTTTCGCTAGTTTTCTGATAGTGTTGCTCATCATCTTAACTTTAATTATTTTATTTTATTTAAAATATAATGAAAAAACAAGGGTAAAATATAATGTCCTAAATTAGAAAATTTATAGATTTGATTATAGCTGGCTCTTTTCACTCGTTCAACTTAAAATGAATCCAATTTTTCAATGGCATATGGAACATTAATGTTTCTTGATGTATGATGCAAATTTTACTGAATTTTTTGTTATCATGCTATAGACAAGAAAATAATAGAGAGTACAAGTTTTAAACTCATTAGCAATGTCAACCCTGGTGAGTCATCTAGGATCATCAAGAAATAAAATATGAGAAAAAAAAGAGAAGCAAAGCCCACGTTAAATTAGTAATATATAGTGGAAAGATAGGTCTTGTTATTTTTCGAAGAACACTTTAAACAAATACAACAAATATATAAAGAGAAAACTCACCATTGCTGAAACTTTATTCAAAGATCATTGATAATTACTAACCTAAAAATTGATTTAAATATTGTGCTTTAGTTGGTTAAGAGCATCTAAAGTAAGGATACTTGAAAAACCTTCACATAATCATATCATGCTCATGTTTCGAAGATATAAAATGTTATTAGTTACTTCTCTCATACACCATAGAATTTTCTCTTAATACATACCATATATCTTTTAAAGGTATCTTAAATTAATAAAAAAAAAATGTTATTTAGGATGCTTGGAGATGCTTTAAAAATGATTTTCTATAAGTGTTCGATTCTTATGTATGCTACATTGATATAAATTCAACTATTTTTAGGAATGAAGTAATATGTTATTTTTTATATATTTGAACTTTAGATTAAAATTAATGG
>Ga0325411_1007031_pt1 | contig 12286 bp, 6 predicted proteins | sample PopdelMetagenome_13_FD_206181 | JGI IMG/M metagenome (GOLD analysis project Ga0325411, IMG submission 206181) | Populus deltoides microbial communities from Bellville, Georgia, United States - Xylem-PdIQD-R4 | ecosystem: Host-associated > Plants > Phyllosphere > Stem > Wood/Secondary xylem... | reverse complement strand
CCATGGTGGCAGATGCCAAGAAGGGAAGCTCAACTGACAAAACACATTCCTGAATGCTCCTTAATTTAGCTGGAGAGCGTTAAAGACCAATCTATAGCACCTCACCAGAAACACAATAACTTGACCAGAAAGGTGATTACTGCTGATATGGACACCTTTGCCCTCGAGCTCTTCAAGCTTCATGCGCAAGTGGTGCCACAACGAACTTTTTGGCCTTCCCCAGTTATTTTGCGCGCTTCCAACATATTGGAGAAACTCCAGAAGGGAAGCTAAACATGATCCTAGCCTTATCCACCCCACCAGGCGGGAGGTGACCAAGAATTTCCATTTGACTGCTTGGTTTGCCGACAAAAAGACTGTAAGATTCTAACCCACCACCTTAAATAGTCCGAAATTTTAGGACATGAGCTCACATAAAAAGGTAATCCCCATGTCAAGGGGTCTATAATGGGTGTTGAAAGACTTGCTATCATCCGTTCTATCAGTTCAAAAAGGAGGATGCCAAACCAGGCCCTAGATTAGTGGTCACGACAAGATAAAACTTATCCCCATAATCCCTCAGGGGCGGCAAGACATGATGGTTACCAATAGGTAAAAAATCTGAGATGCACAGTCAACTTGCATATGTTTGGTTCTTAATTACAACAATCCACAGAAGCAGAAATCAACCAGTAACCACAATGATCAAGAAAAGTCTCAAAATAATCTCAACCTCGTTGATAACAAGAAAATTCATGATTACCATTCATCCATGACAATTGGTTCCTTAGACCTTCAGAATACAGCTGACCATCCCACAACTTCCTTTAAACTTTCCAAATTTTAACAACTCACAGAAGTTAAAATCAACCATTATGATGATCAACATCCGTCCACAACAGATGCATTCAGAATAAAGTAGACCCTGCCACAGCTTTCCTTTTCAAACTAACAAGTCAAAACTTAGTATATTTCCAATAAAACAGTTTGCTTGAGTAATCCTTCTAACCTTTTGGCACTTTCCGAAAGAAAATCTTCCCAAGAAATATTGGACGTATTTGACACAGAACTCTTCTTAAATGAAAAGAAAATGCTTAATTGACAAGTAAAAACCTACAGAATCTCTCTGTCTCCAGCCTTTTCAGTTACCAAATCAAATAAATAAGCTAAAACGACCACCCACTAACTGGAGTAAAAGAGCTTAGCAAACTTTCACCTCTTGACTGAGCAACGAGGATACACAGACCCACAACATTGTGATAATTAAAGTAATAGCAGCTTATTGATTGATAACCAATGACTTTCTATTGTGGTTATATAATTGTTGAAGGCTGTTAATGGTCAGATATTCATCGCACTGAGTTAAAAATGTCCTAGTCTCAATTATTTTAACTAATCAATGCATAAATGAAACTGTACTGAAACCTGTCCAAAGCAATAGTGGAAGCAATAAAGATCCACACACAATTTACAGCTTCACCTTCGCTAACATAAATCCGAGAAAACAGGCTTAATACCAACATTACACGGCACAAGCCAATATGCCAATCATATAAAATGTTCCCTTGTATCTGAAAACTTCAATGAATTCCGCTGAATACATCAACAAGGAGAGCCGTGCATAAAAACAAGAATCACCCCCAGATTACCAAATCAGTTAACTCCCAAAATTACGCCACAGAAAAGGTATTCCACTAAGACAAGATATCACTGAAAATTATAGCTAAGCATCCATCACGTCTATTTCAAGAGTGCAAGCCACATTCATGCATTTAAACCTCCAAAAATAGTTTCTATTTTCATTATAACCAGACAATTAGTTCTACACGTCCAAAAAATCATCTTTCTAATTCTTGAGATATAAAATCAGACTAAAACTAAACGAATGTTGCTGTCTTGTGAGTGAAAACAAAAGGAAAAATATAGTATTATGAAAAAAATTACTAGAAACAGCCAAGATGAGGTTCAATATCTACTCTTCGGTTGAAGATTCACCATTCTTCTTGTTATGCTTCCTCGCGTACCTCTGGTTCCTCAAAAAGTTAGGATCCATCTATTTGTGCACAAAAATAAAAGAGCGAATATTGACATATATGCATCAAAATTGTAAGTGACATGAGAAATAAAATGAAAAAAAGAAGAAATCAGAGCAACAGTTACAGACCCCTTTAGTGGACGTGTGCCTCTGCTTTCTGGGTTTCTTGATCCCGTTTTTATGTGCTTTATAAGACTGGTTATGATCAGTGTGGTTCTTTGACTTTGCCATTGGATCAGCAAGAAATTGCAGGCAGAGGCAGAGATTCCTCGGAGGTTGTAGGGATTAGGGGTTTTGTGTATTTGCGTAAACGTAGTGCAACATAAAATGGGTAAATATTTTATTTTAGTTACTGAAATATACAAGTTCTATTAGTTTTTTTATATAAAAAAATGTTTTTTAATTATATTTCATACATTTATTAATAAAAATTTTATAACCTTATTAACGAAACTCAAAGAAAATATGAAGTTTTCCCTGGGATGTTACAATGAGCCAGCGGGGTGAGTAAAAAATTTAAAAAAATAATTAAATTGGGAAAACTAAAAAAAATAATTAAAAAAACTTAATCATAAAAAAAAACTGATTAAACCAATTAAAATTTTAAAAAAACCAACCGGTTCGAGTTTGGTTTCGGTTTTATAAGCCTGAAACTAAAAAAACCAAACCAAATCCAAACTGAAAAAAAATCAGAAAAAAACTGAGTCAAACTGGAAAAAACCGAGCTAAAACCGAGCCAAACTAGTTTGAACTAGTTTTTGTCCTAAAAAACCGAACCGAAACCGGTTTGAACCAGTTTTTTTTTTATTCCGAGTTAGTAGTTTTTAATTTTTTTTTATGTTTGACGGATTTTTTATAAAGTTTTTAAAATTTAAAATTTCCTTTTGCTGGCTTTCCAAAATTTAAAATTTTCTTTGGATGGTTGGGAGGGTATTTTAATCTAGAAAATTATATAAATAAATCTGGACCTATCAAACATATAAAGATAGATAGATGTACCACATGATCCCTAGCAACAATTAACATAGTACATAAAACAGCAAAAAAATAGGACCAAATATTAATATGGTAAAAATTCTATAATATTGCTTCTTGCAAATAATCAGATCAAAATCGGTCCAACCTTATTCCTGCATCATGGAAACTATAACTAGTTTAATTTTATAAAACAAAAGACAGAATTTTTTTTTCTCAATGATATGTGAGATAGCTTTATAATTTCAGTTCTAAGAAATATATAAATCTATTTACTTTCCCAAATAATCATTCATGATTTCTATTAAAATCTCTTATTTTTATGAATGTTTACATATGATGAACCTATATTTAATTGACTTAAAACCCTCCAAACAGCCCAAAAAAATAGGTTCAGATGCTTCATAAATTAACCGATTATCTAACACATAAACCTTACTTCTAAGTTATTTAGATTTTTTTGGAACATTATTGTTGATGTCTTTTGTGAGAACCTAAACAAAAAACAATTTCATTTTTATTTTTTAAAAACTCTTTTTATGGCTGACGAAGCTCTAACACAGTGGTAGTTATGCCAAGGATTATGTCCATGGCTATAATAACGACATGCCAACGGTTACGCCCACAGCTTCGCCAGCGACTACACCCATGACAACACCCACGACGCTGCCCAGGCTATGTCTATAACTATGCCTACGACTACTCCCACGATTACGCTTTACGACTGTGCCTCAAGGCTACGCCTATAATTTTTATAGCGGCTTGTACACATCAAAAGGTGTCATTAGGACTTGGGAGGTTTTAATGATACACAAAAAGTGAGGTCCATATACTAGGAGAGCTTATCTACTAGGCGAGTTCCATCTACTAGTGTAATAGCACACCTCTTTAAAGAATGAAATTTGTCTCTCTAGAGCAAGAGCACAACCCTCTGTTCCACCTACTAGGTGAGTTTCACCTATTAAGCAAGTTTCACATACTAGATGAGTTCCACCAACTAGTGCAATAAAATCATTTTTTAAGGAATGAACTTGATCTCTATAGAGCAATAACATCAATCTCTTAAAGATGAACTTGGTCTTTTTAATATAAGAGCACTACCCTATGTTTCATCTACTAGGATAGTGCAACCTACTAGACGAGATCCACATACTAGTGCAATAGCATCACTCTTCAAGGAATAGACCTGGTTTCCCTGATGCAATAAAATCAGTTTTCAATAAATAGATTTAGTTTCCCTATTACAATAACACTGTTATTGGGTTCTTTTGTGAAACCCTGGAAATTTATAATTTAAATCTGCAGATGCGTAAACCCTCATGTAAATGTAAGACTGAAAGTGGTAATATTTCAATGAGTAATGGAAACCAAGATTTGAAATAATAGATAAATAATGATATATAATGAAAAAGATGACCTCATAAAATGAATTTTAATTTAGAATTCATAAGGATAGAGAAACTGGTAACGTGTTTTGATGGATAAGATAATGAGAAAAATGAAAAAATATTTCTAGGAAATAAGTGAGGTAATAAAGAATACATTATAATAAAGGATAATGTCATGAAAAGGATAGGACTGAAGGTGCAAACACCGATTAAAATTAGTGATGTTATTTTAAAACGGTAATAAGCCTGATAAATAAATAAAGATGGAAATTCTAAAATGAATATATTTCAAAATAATAAAATGACCTTAAAGGGTTAGAAGGACAATTGATATGATTTTATGTGAAGATTGAACAAGAAAAATCTAGATTGTTTATGAAAAGTCATGAAATGACCAATTTTACATTAGAAAACGAAGCTCTCAATCCAATCGTCGGATCGGGATGCAACTTTGCATGAAGTCTATTAATATGTTTTCTTACCTTGGTTAAAGATCACATCCCAATCGGAGTTCAGTAAAGACTAGCGATTCAAGCAGAAATAAACCGGATAGTTTACATGAAAAACAAAATGAAATACATAAAGGCATAAATGAGGGATATAATTGTAATTAGAGGAAAATGTATATTTAAAACAGCCAAAGGCCACCAGTTCAAGGAAAAGAAAAAAAACAAGAGAAAAGAGGGAGAGACAATGGAGAATTCGGCTAGAGAGGGGTGCAGAATTTGGAAGAAACAATAATACTTCGGTGGCCATATCTCTATAATCCACCATTGGATCATGTTGGGTTTTTGATATATTGTTCTTCTCACACTACTCTACTAACTGACCGGAGGGAGTTGAAGGAACACAATCTGTTGGACAGAAATCATCATCTGAACTTTTCTGGAAAATAAAAGGAAATAATTCTGTAGAGCAGTTTTGGTCGCCGATCGATTTCTCTCTCTTCCACCGTTGGATCATGCTCATTCTTGGATACGTTGTGCGCCTAGATGTTACCTTCATGCGGGACGGTGGAGATCGGAACATATTTCTCCGGCAAGGTGTCATGCATGTTGAACAGTAGCTTGCTCATTTTCAGGTAAGCTCGGTTTACTTCAGATCTAGGGAGATTTAACCATTGGATCATTATGATTTTGAGGTATATTATGCACAACTCTATGATATGTAGTCTGACCGTTGGGTTTGAAACAATAATTAAAGGTTGATGACTTATTGCCTTTTGCATCTATTGCTAGTTTTGGCAAAATGTAGTAAGCTTGATTAAATACATGTTTTGATGAAATTAGAATTGTGTGGGTGTAGCTTTTATGGAAGATGTAATGGTAAAACATTTTCTTGTTATTAGTATTATTATAGATTAATTGTGTATTCTTTATATGAGGGGAAGAATGATTATTGTGTAAGAATAGTAAGGAACATTACTATATGAACATGTTGATTGAATAGAAAGCTAACTTGTTGGTTGTGTGGATATAAATGGGGTGGAACCATGAAGAAATTAAAATGAAAGAAATTTGGAAAAATAAAACATATTTAAAGCTAGCCGTAAGTGTTTTTAGCAAATGGTTAGTTAATGAAGGTTGTCATGGATCCCAATTAGTAGGGTGAAATTATTGTCGTGATAATGATCTGAGAATATTAATTGTTAAGGTTTGCCGTATATGTTTAATCGCACGAGGAGAAAGCGAAAGAAAATGAATAGTTCATCATTTTGTTGTATTAATAATAATAATAGGAGAAAGCTCAAAAGGAATGAGTTTCCTTATTTTGGTCTAATCTTGCTATATTGTAGAGGTAGGGAAATTGTTTGAATGTTTTGCTTTAGGATTGGTTTGAATTTGTGATTTAATGATGCCAAATGACCTTGGATGATGTTGATTTTGCATGAAAATAAGTTGGAAGTTGAAAAGGATTTCCAAGGAATGAAAATCCTCGTTGTCCAAAATTTTAGCTATAAAGAAGGGGCTATTGTGATTGTTGATTTTGAGCCTTAAAACAAAATAATTTGGAGTTGGTTTCTTCATAAAAGTTGTATCTCTATGTTTAGCCTTTCATAGAGATAAATCACGCTCAAAACTGAGTTTTACAACTTTAGTTATGATTAAGACACTAGATAGTGTTCTGGGTTGGTTAAGCTTAATTGATCGGAATTAGGCAATTTTTAATTGTTGCTTGAAATTGTTGTTGAGTGATGGTTTTGATAACAAAATTATAAGAATGAATATAAAAATTAAATCTATAATAATCTATAATAATACTAATAACAAGAACATGTTTTACCATTACATCTTCCATAAAACCTACACCCACACAATTCTAATTTCATCAAAACATGTATTTAATCAAGCTTACTACATTTTGCCAAAACTAGCAATAGATTCAAAAGGAAATAAGTCATCAACCTCTGATTATTGTTTCAAACCCAACGGTCAGACTACATATCATAGAGTTGTGCATAATATACCTCAACATCATAATGATCCAACGGTTAATTCTTCCTAGATCTGAAGAAAACCAAGCTTACCTGAAAATGGGTGAGCTACTGTTCAACATGCATGAAACCTTACCGGAGAAATATTTTCCGATCTCCATCGTTCAGCATGAAGATAACATCTAGGCGCACCACATATCCAAGAATGAGCATGATCCAACGGTGGAAGAGAGAGAAATCAGCTGGCGACCAAAACTGCTCTACAGAATTATTTCCTTTTGTTTTCCAGAAAAGTTCAGATGATGATTTTTGTCCAACATATTGTGTTCCTTCAAATCCCTCCGGTCAGTTAGTAGATTAGTGTGAGACGTACAATATATCAACAATCCAACATGATCCAACGGTGGATTATAGAGATATGGCCACTGGAATATTATTGTTTCTTCTAAATTCTGCACCCGTCTCTCTAGCCGAATTGTCCATTGTCTCTCCCTCTTTTCTCTCTTTTTTTTTCTTTTCCTTGAACTGGTGGCCTTTGGCTGTTTTAAATATACATTTTCCTCTAATTATAATTATATCCCTCATTTATGCCTTTATGTATTTCATTTTATTTTTCATGTAAACTATCCGGTTTATTTCTGCTTGAATCACTAGTCTTTACTGAACTTCGATTGGGATGTGATCTTTAACCAAGGTAAGAAAACATATTAATAGATTTCATGCAAAATTGCATCCCGATCCGACGATTGGATTGAGAGCTTCGCTTTCTAATGTAAAATTGGTCATTTCATGACTTTTCATAAACAATCTAGATTTTTCTTGTTCAATCTTCACATAAAATCATATCAATTGTCCTTCTAACCCTTTAAGGTCATTTTATTATTTTGGAATATATTCATTTTAGAATTTCCACCTTTATTTATTTATCAGGCTTATTACCGTTTTAAAATAACATCACTAATTTTAATCGGTGTTTGCACCTTCAGTCCTATCCTTTTCATGGCATTATCCTTTATTATAATGTATTCTTTATTACCTCACTTATTTCCTAGAAACATTTTGTCATTTTTCTCATTATCTTATCCATCAAAACACGTTACCAGTTTCTCTGTCCTTATGAATTCTAAATCAAAATTCATTTTATGGAGGTCATCTTTTCCATTATATATCATTATTTATCTATTATTTCAAATCTTGGTTTCCATTACTCATTGAAATATTACCACTTTCAGTCTTACGTTTACATGAGGGTTTACGCATCTGCATATTTAAATTATAAATTTCCAGGGTTTCACATTCTCCCCTCCTTCAAGAAATTTCGTCCTCGAAATTTAGGATTTCTACTTATATTTGGAAATATTATTTGGTACTTCTTTCTCTTTTTTTTTTAATTTCTCCTTTCTGTAACATGGATACAAGAATCGCGTTTTGGATTCTATATAAAAGTATAGGCAATTAAATTCAATAAGCTATTTGCCCAACTCTTGTGTTTGTCTCGAGGAAACCATTTCACCTTATTTTCCCATTGTTGAAGCATGTCATGCTCCCACTAAACACACTTTTTCTTGTATACATCACTTTATTTCTCATAGATACGTAGTATTCCTATAATTACTTTCCAATTATCTTATCCAATGATTGTTCTTGTTCGTCACACTATCCATGACATCTCCTTCCCAAACAAAACTATAAGTAACATGTCAATTATCTTAAATATTGTCCACCCCACTAGTGAAGTATCGTGCCAACCACCCGAGTCATTCACCCTTCAGATGACCTAGTCTCAATTTCGTAACTTTAGCTTGTCATATTATCCATTAAATATCTATTTACTTGTTAGCATTTGGTATTATGGCTAACTAATGTATTGAATACTTTCAGGATCCATCATCCAAGTCCATTACGATTAACATGTAATTCTGGTCATTGTCGTAGTTTTCCAGTTACATTTATATATAACTATTGTTGTCGTCAATTTTCAATTTGTTTTTTCCCATTTCATGTTGCACTCTTTACAGTTTAACAACTATGATTTATCTTAGCTATTTAGTGTTCCAATATAGAAATCCTCATGGTTCCTATAATTTCATACTTAACTACTTGTTCATACCATCATATTTTCACATCCTATTCTTATTTAGAGCCCACCAAGTAACATTTCATATCCATTACTCACTTTCTATGCACAAACACTCTTAATATTAAGTATTAACTCCTGAATCAACGTTCGTTTATGTCTTATCGTCAGTGCGAATTAGTTCCCTTCATTCCCTAAATTCATCTCTTTTCTAGTTTCCTTATTAACTATGTATTTCCACAATCACCTGTATATACATTGCACACTCGTGACCTCCTCACCCACTCTTATAGGTAGCTTGCCAAATTATTTATTTATTTATTATCTTGTATGACGGTAACTTAGTGTCTTACCGTTAACCCATAACATTCCACAACAGGTATTACATCCATGTTCATGTTTTAACCATTTACTCCTTTATGTCTACAAAGATAATCACGCTTACAATCCTTAATTCATTCTTGATTTTGGGGTAGACTTCTCATAAGGTAATTTAATAATGCTTTTCATAACCAATTTCCAAGCCCTTACCTCATATCTACGATGCCACTAATAAACTTGTATTATCCATTTTGTTATGTACCAAATTAGTTTTCCTTTGAATGTCAAGATAAAGTGTTGTCAATTAAGGCAATGGCCTAATATGCAAGGTCTCGCTACCGTCTTGACATAAATATTTATGAAGACATTAATCACAAAACAATCTCGTCTATATCCGTATGCTATGTCAGAAGTTTTAATCAATAGCACTTACACCAACACATGATTATGCCTAAACAATCATATATTCACTTTAATATTAATTCATATATGGTTTCATCCCTTCCATTCATATTTCATCAAAACAACAAACACCTTTGTTACATTATATGATGTTATTGAATAAGATGTGTTGTGTTGATGATAATAAGTTGGGTTGGGACCCAGGACGATTAGGTTGTAATTGAGTTATGAGAAGATGTGAGATATTAGAAGTGTAAACAGGGTATATGTCGATAACTTGGGACCTCCCAGTATAGGGGAGACTCTGCCAAATTTTGGTGGAAATTTTGGTGGAACCTGTATATCAAAAAAAAAAATTACCTGAAAATTTCCAATGTATCGCGAAATAGAATGTAGAAAATCAGGGTTGTTACATCTTTTATGATTCCCTTCACCTTCCTTGGGTTCCCGTAACCACTTATAAATTTTCTAAATACAAGCTCCCTCCTCTCATTAGGTTCTCCCTAGCCATTCCCTTCTTATTGGGATCTTTCTAGATACTTAGAAATTGTTTAAGTACTAGGTTCACCCTCAATGGGTTCCCCTCAGTCTTTTAGAAGATTTCTAAGAATAGACTTATCTTTCTTAGTTTCTTCCAACCATTTAAAATTTTTTCTAAGTACAAGCTCTTCTTTCATAGGTTTCTCTATCTATTAGAAACATTTTCTAAGTATGAATTCCTTTATATCTCACCTCACTCTCCTAGAGATTTTCTAAGTACGAGTTCCTCTATAGTTTTCCTTTACATACTTAGAAATTTCTTCAAACATGGTGCACGCCCCATACACATGGGCTCTTCGGCGCTTTACCCGGGGTTTCCACTCATTTTCTCATATGAAAAAAATTCGATGAATTTGTCATGGTAACCAGGTATTTTTAAAAGTCTTTGCATATCAATATTATAAAAACTTAGGGGCTTACTGATGAACCCAAATTTAACGGGCTCAAATCCCCCCAACAACCCAAAAAGAATAGGTCCAAGCGATGTGTGGACCCAACACTCGTTTGAGAATTTTTTTAGGAATTTTATACTGATGCCATATGTTATTATTTTGAGTGAAATACATCTTAAAATATCACATTAATTTATAAGGGTGAAATGACTCTTCAGTCTCTTTTCTCCACCAAAGTACAAGATTCATGGGTAATAAATATCCCATGAATCCACCAAGTTTAAGGTTCACAATCTCTTCATTTTCAATATATTTAATATATATATATATATATATATATATATATATATATATATATTTTCAGAGTTAATCTATCTAAAATATATTTTCAATTTCTCTCTCTTTAAAAAAATTATCTACTTAAGCATTTAAGAGTTTCTAAATTTACCAAAATAGACATTATAACTTGCATCATAGCCAAGCATTAAGAAAAAATGATTAAAAATATTTTCTTTTCACGATTTGGCATTTAATCAATTACTATGTTTAACATTTCAAAAAAGGAAAAAACAAATATTTATGTTCGCATATTTTCAAAATATTTGTTGTATGTATTTTTTTGATTTAATGACAAATTTATTAAGCCCATTAAAAAGGTTTTCCAAATTAAATGGCCTACTAGGCCTAGATATCTAAAAACCAAAAACCTATCTTTCTAGGAAAATAAACAATGATAATATTTTTCAATAAAAAAGCCGAACCCTATATTTGCCATTCTTGTTGGATAAAAGCTCATTTTAAAATTCAATTCAAAAACTATTTAAAGTAAATGGACCTGTAATGAGTTGTTACCTCAAATATAAAAATAATATAATTTGTAAATCTCAAATGAATTTGAAAATATTTATTAATGCTAAAGTCAGGAATACCAACTCGAACTGATACTCACCAATGCTAAAATTAGAAATATCACCTAAAATAAATATTAACCCTATAATCAAGAATATTAATATTCACCAATGCCAAAATTAAAAATACATTTAGGATAATTATTCATTAATAGTAGAGTTAGGAATATTAACTCCATGAATATAATTACTTTTGAGCTAAATATTCACTGATGTCAAAGTTACGAATATCGGACCTTTGCATGTAGTACTTACTAACGTTAGAGTTGGAAGTATTCTTAGCTGAATTATTCACCGACGCTAGAGTCGAAAGTATTATAGGCAGACCATCGATAGTATAGCACAACAAACCTTCAACAATTTAAAACAAAATCAGCAATACAGTCTATCTCGGGTAGGATGCTTTATGACTGATAGTATTTTTCCTTTACATAATCAATCTTGTACAATAAAATCTATGTTAATCAATTAGGATTTTCTAGTAATTATTATACGAGGTAACAACGGTTGAAACAAGATCATTCCTATAAAAAAAACAAAATGTTAGATATATATTCTTTTCCTGCCTTTTTCAAAAGTCATCACAATGTCAAGTAACTACAAAACAACTTTTTTTTTTCTATTATGCACGTGTATCAATAGTTATCAAACATATTATTTTAAAAATCACAATTCAAAATATATACTAACATGTAATTAAGATTTAAGAAACTTTAAAACATAACCAATAAGAAAAACAATGCAAAGAATTTCTATTAAGCTCTTCTGTCAAGCGTAAACCTTAAGCTCCGCCCTTGAGTCATGAAGTTGTCAGTAACAATATGCTTGAAGTTGT
>Ga0325411_1007030_pt1 | contig 12287 bp, 1 predicted proteins | sample PopdelMetagenome_13_FD_206181 | JGI IMG/M metagenome (GOLD analysis project Ga0325411, IMG submission 206181) | Populus deltoides microbial communities from Bellville, Georgia, United States - Xylem-PdIQD-R4 | ecosystem: Host-associated > Plants > Phyllosphere > Stem > Wood/Secondary xylem... | reverse complement strand
GAAAAATCTGATGTCTATTCATTTGGGGTTGTGTTGTTCGAGGTATTGTGTGCTAGACCAGCAATAAACCGATCAGCAGTGCCAGCAAGTCTAGCAGAGTTGGCTAGACAGAGCCACAGCAACGGAAGGATTAATGAAATCATTGATCCGTTTCTGGATGGAAAGATCTCACCAGATTGTCTGAAAAACTTTGTTGATGTTGCGGTGAGATGCTTGCTCGAGAATGGAATCGAAAGGCCATCGATGACCGATGTGGTTTGGGGCCTTGAGTTTGCATTACAACTGCAAGAGAGCGCGGAAGAGTATGTCAAAGTGGCTCAAACTGAGAAAGAAGTTCACACGGAGACTCCTCTGAAAGGCTCCTCAATCGATGACAGCAGTGATTTGTTTAGTACTGGCAGTGAACTAGTTGTGAATTCCCGCATTTTGGAAATGGCAACAACTAGCAGCAGCGACGGACAAAGTTTTCTAAGCAACGAGTCGGAGAAAACGATGTCTGGTGCTGTGTTCTCTGAGATCATGAACCCAAAGGGGCGATGAGAAGCAAGCTAGTTACCATGCTGCGTTAGTATAGGCCTAGATCAAGACGAAGGTTTCTAGCTGAAATACCTATCGATGCATATATATGCATTACTTGTTTGAATAATTTTGGTAGTGATACTTAGTGTGTCTGATATAATGATTTTATTGCAGCGCTCTGCATATTCAGCATTAATTGGAACCAATTTTTCATGTTATTTGGCCACTCAGCCGCAAGATCACCACAATTTCAAGCTAACAATATGAACAAGTGAATGCTTAGTAATTAAGAAGTTAGGGATGCTCAAGCTATCTGATTCAAAATTCGGCTCACTTGGATGAAAGGAAATCAATAGAGTGAGAAGATTCTTTATTTACAAAATAAAAAAAGCCGACTTTTTTTCCCAAAAACATTTGTTCCCTACTCCTATCATAATATGTTTAATCAATATGTTAAAACCAAATTTTCTTTACAATAAAAAAATAGAAAATATATTTAATGCATGTAGATTTATGGTATTAGTAAAATAGTAAATTGATAACAACATTGTAAGACTTTCATGTTATTATTTTCCGAAATATATTGGACATAATTATCCTTGCCAACTTATCAAGTGATATTGTAGAGAAAATAAGAAAAAAAAATTAAATAAGAATTAAAATGACTGCATAAATTAATAAGATAAAACAACGTGAATTTACTAGTTATTTCTAAATTTATGAAAATCAATAAAGAAAGGTCCACATGTTGAGGACGAAAAATCTGACGTTTCATTTCCTGCAGAACGTTACCAATATATTTCCATAATTTGTTTTTTTAAAAAAAAAAACAATTCCACGGAAATATACAGAAGTCTGATTATGATGTCTTAAAAGTTAATTTTCTTGGAAAGTGCGGATTTTTTTTTTTAATGTTGAAATATTGATTGCATAACGCCAACGACTTGGAAGTCTTTGATGCCTTTCAAAGGTCACTTACTACACAGCACAGACGAGACGACCTTTCAAAGGTCTTCTTCCATTTCTAATTGGTCCCCTCTATTTGTTTGTTGCCTCATAACGTCTATGCCTTTGATATTCCACAGTTTCCACGCCGGAGTGGGCATCTTATTTTAAAAATTGACCTTTTATATTTTGTTCAATTCTGCATAATTCTTAATTTCCCTTTCACTACCTACTTATTCTTAATATGAAATAAAAAATAATTATTAGCCAACTCAAAGCATTGCTGATGCAGGAGAGAACTACAAGGATAGTAACAATATAGTAAACACAGCAAAATTTAATGAGCAAAAAAAATCAACTAACAAGATTTTAAAAAAATTAACTATAAGGATAGAATCATAAATTCATATGAATTTTATTTTTAAAAAATAGTTTTTCTGTCAAGAAAAAAAGGATTTCTAATCTCTACCATGATTTTAGCTTTTTTTTTTTTTTTGTGGATGAACATTACGTAATATTTATGTAGCTAAACTAATAATATTTTAATTAATCTAATTTTGTATTTTTATTCATCATGAATTTGTCAAACTTATTTTGGACTCCAATATATATATATATATATATATGCATGACAAATAAAAGAATTTGGTACAGCCCAATAATAAATAAAATGTCAAGAAAACAATTGAGTCCACTCGAGTTAACTTGATTAACTCGTGACTCAGGTCAACCTCATATAAAGAAAAGTGGAAAAAATCACTAAGATCACAACCCAACAATCTAATGTCAAAGAATTAAATTGAAATAAAAAATTAATTATTTTAAAAAATTGAGTTAGTTGAGCTTCACTTGACTAACTCGCAACTCATAGAATGTGATTGGGATAAAAAAAAATTATTTTAAATTAAAAGCACATAGAAAAAAAACCGGAGTAAAATAAAAGGAATATCGAAAAAAACCAAAATCAACCCGGGTTAACTTGACAAACTTGTAACCCAAGATAACCCTATAAAAAGAAAAATGAAAAACAAATCACAAAGATCAAGGCCTAATAATATGATTTCAAATGATGATATAAAAAATTAAAAAAAAAACATAAAAAAATCTAAGATTTGTGGTATGAGATCGAGAGAAACCCACATAAAGGAATGTGAAAAAGACCATGAAGCTAAAGACCCAATAACTTAATGTCAAATGATAAAATAAAAAAATTAAATAAAAAAAATATCGAATGAACCTAAGTTCACTCAACAAACCCATGACCTAGGAAAAAAGACCGGGATAACTAAAAAAAAAAACTAGAAACAACAATGAAACTCAAAGCCCAATAACCTAAAATTAAATGATAAAATTGAAAAATAATCAATTTTAAAAAAATAGCATAAAAATATCAAAGTTAAATCGGGATAATCTTTGAGACTAGTGACCCGAGTCATGAGACTAAGATTAAACCATAGAAGGGAAACTTTAAAAAATAAATAGCAAAATCCCTAATCATCCAAAATTAGAAAAACAAAACAAGTAGTAATAAAAAAAATAAGAACCACATCTGACATAAACATTAAATGAAAGAAAACAATAAGGGACTAAATTGAAAATTAAAATAAATTAAAAAAATCATAAAATAAAATAGCAATCACAGAACGAGGATCAAAATTGGATATAAAAATTAAATGAAATAAAATTCTTAGGGGAAAAATTGAAAAAAATAAAGTTCAAAAAGCATTAAAAGAAAAAAACAAATAGAAATAATTAAAAAAATAATGACTAAAATTGATAGAAATACAACATGTTGGTGCAAATTTTGAGGTTAGGAGAGAGAAAAGAGAGAGGATAAGAAAAAAAGTTCATTTGAGCCCAACCTCACCTCCATCGTGAACACGTGCCCTACCATTGCAAAAAGGATGATGCTCTGCTTCAGACATTGTAACAGACAACAACATTTAATCATTAAAAGGTGCTATATGCGCCGTCTAAAGAACGTGAATGTCTCTTAATTACTGGTGCATACGTGACATACACCAATTGTTTTTTTTTAAATTAATTTTATATATGGTGAAAGACTTAATTGCCTCCCATCCAAATAGATATATATAAAATAACCATGTTGAAAAGGCCTTAAGTGCCCCTAAACATGAGTTCTCTTGTGAAGACAAAATGGTTCTTTTACTATGCATTCAAGGTGCAAAAAGACTAGAAATCCCTTCTCTTTATTTTTTTGTAAGCTATTACACTATTCATTTGAAATGTAAAAACACTTACTTACACCCATTCAAAATGATAATAACTAATGAATCTAATAGACCTAGTGAATGAGTTTTTCTCTCAAGAGAAAAATAATAGTTTTACAACGATAAAATATGAGTGTATGCATAGTGCTGCAACATCCTTATTCCCCATTCTTTCTTCTTCTTTTTTTTTTTTTTTCTCTTTTTTCGAATGAACATCCCTATTCCTTCAAGCTGGAAATATTTGCAAGTGCTAACTAATTGAGCCACATTAGAATAACTTTTCACAAATATATATGGGTGTCGAAAAGCCCTATTATAAATAAGTCTTTCATATATTTTAAATAAAAAACAAATTCCTACCTTATAATTTATGTTATGTTCCCACTCTTCTCACAACCTTTATGTAATCTTTTTCATGAATAAAAGTTAACATTTTATAAAAACCTATGTTTAACCTATTTCTCTTTATTTTACTGATTTAGTAGTAGATGAATAGTATTAAAGCCTTGTTAAATTGTTTATAGTAAGAAAGGTTTATCAAAGTATATTTTGCAGTATTGGTAAGTCATGGTAACAGTTGGTTAGCCATATTTGCCAAGTTAGGTGTTTCGATGGTCCTAAACAGTATTTTCATTGTTAGGTATTATACAATATACTAATGGGCTCAGTGCTCTGTTAATATTGCTATTTTAAAAATGAAAAAGACATAAAAGCCCCTTGTAAATGTTCATTTTTCCATGACCGTAACTTTGTTTTTTGAAAAAGATCAAAGAGTCCCTCACCGAAAGCTCAACTATTTTTGCTTTTTAGGGAAAAATTGCCATTTTACTATTTTTTATTTAAAATATCTTGGTTATTTTATGACCAATCAATTTTGAAATGACTAATGTATCATTTTGAAAAACAAATCTATCCCCAATGATAGGTCAAATCAGTTTTTTTGTCGAGGGCAAAAATATATTAGCACTGCTAATATGAATAGGAACTTTTGTCTATAGCTATATCAAATCAGTGATGCCTTTTAGGTGTTTGTTTTGTAATGATCAACTTGAAAATAAAGGACAAAGAAAATAAATATTAAGATGGAAAATAAAGATAAACAAAATTTGTATGGATTAATTTCAACTTCTTCATACACACTGGTTTGTACTTGAATCAACTTTCTTATATTGAAATTAATTGATCAACAATCACTACTAGAATTACGACACGACTTACTAATAGAATATTTCATCTGTAGTTAGACATTGAGTTTGTCGACACGACTTTTATCAATGAGCTTACTGATGGATATTGTTAATGAAAAAACTTATCATGGATGATTTATGTTTTGTTGGTAAAATCATCACCAATGTAATCACTGATGGATTTATAGATGAAAAAAGTATGTTTAATAAAAAATATTACTCACTTTATTCCGTCGGTATTTCCATCGATAAATATGACATAACACCGATAAAAAAATCATATGTAATTCCATCAATGGTTTTTTTAATATTACCAACATAATTAGATTGCTAGTGATTAAATAGTGGTGATGATATTTGTTATAATTCTTTTCTGACTCTCTGGAATATACTGACATATATAATCCGTTGATAAGACTCTCAATAATTTTTTTAAAAAATCTATTAAACAGAGTAGAAAATAATTAAAAGAAATTAAATTAAATTAAAAAGAAAATATTTATTATACATTTACAAATTTATCAGTTCTAATACAATTTATTTAGAAAAGAGGGACTGAAGGAGGAAGAGAGGGGGTCATCGTAGGGACCAGGGGATGATAAGATGGAGTGCATGGAACACTTATGTGTGATTTCAGCTCCATGTATAATCATCGGAGTTCAGTTGTCTCAGCACTAAAATGTTGTCTCAGTAGTAAGATGGGTTGTTCGAGCTTCAACTTATTGGTTTAAAATTGCTAGTGTCGTGCCCTCCTCGCGTGGGCGAAGTGTCACAGCAACACTTCTTGGACAGTGTTCTTAAATGGTCTTTGGTTAGTTTAGAAGTTGCTACATAATATTATAATTACCAGGAACCCTAAATGGTATTTTAAAAATTCTAGGCAATGGACTGGTTGCATAAATTGAAGGTATTAACATTCCTGGTACGTTACTGCATCGTTTTTTTTTTCTCTTTGTTTGCTATGATTTGATTATATTTCTATTTTTTATAGCCTATTATGATGAGTTTGCTACGATGAATAAACCTTGATTTTCTAGGTCAATAAACGAAGAACTTGACAAACTTAAAAAACTTAAATTATTTAAAAAAAACTTAAAAAAGAACCGAAGTTAAATCAATAAATAAAATGCCAAGAAAACAATTAAGTCCACCCAGGTTAACTTGACAAACTTGTGACCTGGGTCAACCACATATAAAGAAAAGTGGAAAAATCACTAAGATCACAGCCCAACAATCTAATGTCAAAGAATTAAATTGAAATAAAAAATCATTTAAAAAAAATGTAAAAAACAAATTGAGTCAGCCGAGATTTACTTGACTAACTCGCAACCTGCACAATGTGATCGGGATAAAAAAAATTAATTTTAAATAAAAAGCACCAAGAAAAAAAGACCTAAGTAAAATAAAAGGAATATAAAAAAAAACCAAAGTCAACCCGATCTAACTTGACTAACCTACAGCCCAGGATAACTCTATAGAAAGAAAAATGAAAAAAAAAAATCATAAAGCTCAAGGTTCAATAATATAATTTCAAATGATGAAATAAAAAAACAAAAAAAAAACCATAAAAAGTCTAAGACCTGTGATATGAGATCGAGAGAAACCCACAAAAAGGAATGCGGAAAATATCACGAAGCTCAAGACTCAATAACTTAATGTCAAAGGATAACATAAAATAAATAAATAAGAAAAAAAATTCGAATGAACCTGGGTTCACCCAGCAAACCTATGACCTAGGATAAAAGACCAAGATAACTCCATAAAAAAAAAAGAAATAACCATGAAACTTAAGGCCCAATAACCTAAATTTAAATGATAAAATTAAAAAATAATCAATTTTAAGAAAAGGGCATAAAAAATATCATAATTAAATCGGGCTAATCCTCAAAACTAGTGACTTGAGTCATGAGACCGAGATTAAACTATGGAAGGGAAACTCTAAAAAATACCAAGCAAAATCCCTAATCATCCAAATTAGAAGAAAAAAATAGCAATAAAAAAACGAGAACCGAATCTGGCATAAAAATTAAATGAAAGAAAACAATGAGGGACTAAATTGAAAATTAAAATAAATTAAGAAAATAAAAAAATAGCAATCACATAATGAGGACCAAAATTGGATATAAAAATTAAATGAAATAAAATTCTTAGGGAATAAATTGAAAAAAAAAAGAGTTCAAAAGGCATTAAAAGTAAAAACAAATAGAAATAAATAAAAATGATGACTAAAATTGATAAAAATATAACTTGTTGGTGCAAATTTTGAGGTCAGGAGAGATAAAAAAGAGAAGAAAAAAAAGATTCATCGAAGCCCAACCTCACCTCCATCCTGAACACGTGCCCCACCATTGCGAAAAAGACAATGCCCTACTTCAAACGCTGTAGTGGACGACAACATTTGACCACTAGTAGGCACCACACGCGCTGCCTAAAGAACGTGAATGCCTCCTAATTGCTGGTGCGCGTGTGACATTGATCGGCATGATCATAATTCATTCTCATCGCATCCATAACCATTATCCTTTAAGGATTATTGTTGTCATCTAGAACTCTATACACGTTGCTAACACTAGAAATTAACTCAACCATCCTTTCTATCATGGTCTCGTGAGGAACAATTAGTTTTCCGTGTGCATACCAACACAAGTATTCATCCATTAACCATTTTTATAGAAGATGCATCATTACAACATCTAGGTCGAGAAACTTTTTATTTTTACACCTCTTGCATAGACACCTAATACCGTCTCCACTAATATATCTTGGATTAGATATTGCATAATTAATAAAACCTTAAACTCCATTACAATAATTCATCCTTCACAATTCTTGGGGTGAATCTCGATATATTCATGAACGATCATCCATCACTTCTATCAAACCTATATCAAATAATGATGACAACATGTATTAATTAACTATGTAAACTAAATAAATTTATAAAAATATTGGTTTAGCTCAAGATTATTCAACCTACTTTAATACTTCTCTTAATTCATTATCAATTATCTTCATAGATACAAATTTGTACACTTTTATAAAAATTACAACTCGACAATAAAATTGACAAAATATAAAACGGACCCATTAAACAAGCCATTATTTATTTCACCACAACACATCTAAGTAGGTAATTTAACATAAGTTTCAATAATTTATAAAAAAATACAATTTTATAAAATCTAAAACAAGCCATAACATGTACAAAATTAAAAATCTACACAACAAGTTTGTTTGAGAAAAAACAATAAAACATGTAAACAAAATACATATACTACAAAAATATACAATAAAAAATTAACATTTTAAAATTATATTCAAATTAAAAAAAGAAGAAGATAAATTTACTTTCTTAAATGGAAATCCTTAATAAAATTTCAACAAAAATTCCATTGAAGTGTCTTAGACAATTTCTGATGCTTTGGAGGTTCACCTTCATATATTTTTGATATATATATATATATATATATATATATATATATATATATATATATATATATATATATATATTTTTTTTTTTTATATTGCTTTTTTTTGCCTATATCTTTTTTTTACTGTTCTCTTTTTTTAGATAATTTAAATTTATGTTTCAATTAATATCATTTATCTGTGATTTTTTTTATTTTTTAAATCTTTTTTTGGATATAAATTGTTTTTCGATCGTGTTGTGTGTTTTTAATTTTTTTTAAAAGGTTGTATATAAACTTAAGGGAAAACAATTATTAAATCCAGTTGAGTTCATGTTCCGGGTCAAGGGTTTATTTTTTTCTAAAATTTAATGGAAACAAATATTTAGTCTGGTTGAGTTCATGGTCTGAGTCACGGGTTTAATTTTTTTATGTTAAAAGTTGAATATATATTTAAGGGGAAAAACTATTGAACCTGATTGAGTTTATTCAGGTCATGACTTTAACGAGTTAAGCCACAACAACCAGACAATTGCTTTTTTCTACTAGTATTTTTTATGTGTCTTTTTTAAATTTATGTTTTAATTAATATCCCTCATTTGTGGTTTTTTTTTGTTGATTTTTTTCTTGATAGAGATTATTTTTTATAGTGTTGTTCGCATTTAATTTTTGAAAAACTCATTCTAATTCATCAACAATTTTTTCTTTTATCTTTTGTATACAACAATTTTATTTTAAAAATTAAAAATATTTATTTTTAGATAAAATAATATGTATAGCCTTGCATAATATTCTTGTCCACTTTTGTTTTATTTAATCGATTTAATATGCGTGTTTATTTTTAATATCATTTGATTGAATAAAAATATTAATTTTAATAAACAAATTCAAAAAACACAACTGGGTAAATATTCTGTTTATTAACACATCTGAATCTTCTAATTTTATTTTTAGTTATCATCAATACCTTTTTTTATTATTATTAATTCACATAGTTGTCGATTTATTTGATTACATGTATGCATGAACTTTTTAATTTAAACTTTTAATTTTTTTATGTAAAAAGTGCATCGAAAAAGCATGCATGGACAACGTTTTTGTAAGAGAAAAAAAATATATAGCCCACAGGCGACGAATCATCTTATTTTTTTTCATAAACAATTTGCAACAAAAAAATAAAAAGGTCAGCGCGCATGGGCCCTAACAAAATGAGCCAAGCAGGCTCACCTGGCTTGCTAGGTCCAACAACACCTAGCCTTTGCTTTTGCTTTTGTTTTTTGTGTTTCTATGTTTTTTAAATTAATTACTTTTTTTATATGTTTTTTTTAATATTCTTTATTTATATTTAGATCAATACCCCTTTTTTATGTTGTTTAAAGAACCTCTTTGAAATGATAATTATTTTTTAATTATGCATTTAATTTTTTAGGAGGTTTTTCTGATTTATCTATAATTTTTTTAATCTTTTTTATAGATGAATTTTATTTTTGAAAATAAAAAAATTATTTTCAAATAATATTTCTAATATGTGCAGCCTTGCATATTATTTTTTTCTCTTTTATTTATTCAATCAATTTAATGTGTGTGTTTATTTATATTATTGTTTGGTTGAATAAAAAAATTATTTTAATTAATAAATTTAGCAAACACAATTATATAAATATCTCTACTTATAAAATTAAATATCTTGATCTATATCTGTCTCTTGATTTTTTTAATTTTATTTTTAGTTATCGTTTATGGTTTTATTTTTTATTTATTAAAACACACAATTCTCGATTTATTTGATTATATATATGGATAGACTTTTTTATCTTCACTTAGAATTTTTTTTAAGTACAAAAAATATGTCAAAAAAATCTATTTACTTGTTTGATAATATGCCAAAAACTCTGGATAAAAAAATAACACTGATATATGGATATTTTAAACAATATTTTTTCTATTTTTGCATATTGAACTTTCCCTCAACGGCAATCAGAAAATATTTGAATGTGCTACCTAATTTCAAAGATCTTCATGCCCCACTCGTACTATCAAAGACAAAAATCAATATCTTCATGCCCCACCGTAAGTAAGTAACTATTAGGAGGTGATTAATGATACGAGTTTGAAATTAAAAGATTTTTTTTTTAATTTCAGATTCGAGCTATGTGGTTGCTTATATGATGGTCACTGGAGGCTTATATGATCATTAACTTTAAGACCTGTGGGATTAGTTGAGGTGCGCGCAAACTGACCCGAACACCCACGTTAAACTAAAAAAAAATAATAATATTACAATATAACTAGGTTATTTATGGATTTTCAATCGATCTTGGAATGAAAGAAAATCAAGAGATTGAGAATATATTTTCTAAACCTTTATTTCAAAACAAAAAAAAAATTGATTTTTTTCCCCATCATGGTATGTTAAATTAGAATCTCAAATCAAGTTTTGTTTTTATGAAAATCACATGACAAATCCCTATTATAAACAAGTCTTTCGTGTATTTTAAAGACAAAGCGAATTCCTCCCTTATAATATATATTATGTGCTAATTCTTATCAATCTTCATGTAATCTTTTTCATAAATAAAAGTTAATGCTTTATAAGAACCTATATTATCTAATTTCCTTTTATTTTACTAGTTTAGTAGACGAGTGATATATTAAAGCCTTGTTAAGTTATTTATAACAAGAAAGCATGACTGATTATTTTCGGTTCGGTTAGGTTTTTATTTAAAAAAATAATCAAACCAATTTTTTTTAAAAAAACCGATCCGAAACCGGTTCAAACAGACTAGTTTTTGTTTGGTTCTGTTCGGTTATTTTAGAACAAAAACAGAATCCTAACCGGTTGGTTTTGGTTCGTTTTGGTTTTGGTTTGTTTTGGTTTCGGTTCAGTTTCAGTTCAGATCAGTTATTTTAGAACAAAAACTGAAAATCAACCGATTGGTTTCGGTTAGGTTCGGTTCGGTTCGGTTTTAGTTCAGTTTCGGTTATTTTATATTAAAAACCAAAAATTATATTGTTTTTTGGGTTTTTTTTTTTGTAATTTCTAATGAGTTTGGTTTTCGTTTGGCTTGGTTTTTTTCGGTTTAGCTCGGTTATTAATTTCAGTTCAATTTGGTTTTTCGGTTTCAGGTTTATGAAACCGAAACCGAACCGAACCGATCAGTTTTTTAACTATTCTAATTGATTTAATCGGTTTTTTTTACGGTTTGGTTTTTTCAGTTATTTTTTTCCGGTTTTCTCGGTTTGATTAATTTTTTGATTTTTTTGCTCACCTTTATAAAAAAAAATTTATCAAAATATATTTCACAGTATTAATAAGTTGTGGTAACCATTGATCAATCGTATTTTACCAAGCTAGTCTGAATGATGTTTTTATTATTAAATATACCTCGTTAAACTTTATCACTATTTACTTTTTTTTCAAATATTTAGTTGTCAATCTATTTCTCTTTTTTTGTTCTATTATTAGTTTATTTTAGTTTTAGTTGTATTATACATTGCATTATATCTAGATTGTTTTTTAAATTAATATAGACTTTAAAATTAATGAGCATGCAAGTCTTCAATAACCCTAAAATATTTATATATAAAATTTTTTTTGAGATGAAATATTTATACATAAAAATATTTATATTTAATATAAAGGAATACCAAATTGCTTCAATTGAGCAACATCTTTAAAGATTATATATTCCTAAAAAAATAAAAATAAAACATATATCAAATAAGAAATGGATGGATTTTTATTCAATATAATCAAATGGAAAAATCTAAAGACACGGAATCTCTAAAGTTAATAGAATACAGCCAACGACTTGGAAGTCCTTCATGCCCCACTCGTGCTATCAAAGAATGCTACATTGATACTACTCAGTGAGACTTTTATAATTACTAATACTTGAAAACGATTTTACATAAAAAATCAAAAAAAGAATAAAAATTAGAATCAGTCAACTATAGCATGACTTCAACTCCTCTCAGCATGTAATTAAAAGGAGCTT
>Ga0325411_1007029_pt1 | contig 12289 bp, 10 predicted proteins | sample PopdelMetagenome_13_FD_206181 | JGI IMG/M metagenome (GOLD analysis project Ga0325411, IMG submission 206181) | Populus deltoides microbial communities from Bellville, Georgia, United States - Xylem-PdIQD-R4 | ecosystem: Host-associated > Plants > Phyllosphere > Stem > Wood/Secondary xylem... | reverse complement strand
ACAAAAACAAAGAAGCTCCCACCTTGCGCAATGGGTGCCGTCATAGTTTTTGTCTTTATTTCATAGAATATTCTGGATGCTACGCTGGCCTGTGTTGGGTGCGGATCGATTTGGTTGGTTTTCTACTCGCTACATGATCTGATTTGATATAACTTCGGAATTATGACTTTTAAATAATTTATAATAAAAATGAGTTAATATATATATATATAGTTTTAATATATAAATATGTTTGGTAATCTCTTGAACAATCTCTTTGCGTCTGTTCATGCTCAACCCTAGAATTGCAGGTGACAGAAAACTTAAAAAGTTCAGTAATCTAACTTTATCATTATCGAGACATCAAGCACAACGTGCAGAGCATGGAGTCGTGTGGTTCTAGAAACTGGGAATAAAAGAACGCATGCACGTTATAAACACCTACACACACACACACGCACCATATCAATATCCCAAGAAAGAAAGACAAATCTTGAAGTAATCCTATGTTCCGCCATATATATATTACAAAAACCAATCAAGCATTAAAAAACACAGCACTATGTGCATTTGCTTTCAATTAAAAAAAGATTCAAAAAACTATAAGATATAAAAAACCTGAAAATGTATAATAAGCAACAAAGGGTTCGTTTATTTTAGAAAAATCTGCTTAATATCTTCTATATTGAACTTGATTTGCTAGTCAGGAGAATTAAATTCATGATGATATTTGTACATTGTAAGCAAGAAGCAGTCCACTTTAAACATCATTTAATAGTTGCATTTAGGATATTTCTATGTAAAGATCTTGAGTTCAAACCATAAAATTGCTAGTTATTATGTCCAAAAACATTCAAGTAGTCTAGGAATAGAATTCTGGTTTGGATAATAGGTTAATTAATTGATCATAGTAATCTTGTCCGTTCTCCCTAGCCAAGGTGGGTGATAGTTTATACTTGATACTTGGTAGATCACGGTGGCTTGTGGTAGTACCTGTAAAATGTCCTCTTTGATAGAGATGATGACTCTTTGATGCTTAAATAAATATCTTTTTAGAGAAAAAAATACAATAATATTATAGAAAGAGATGATCTGAAAAATATATATGTAGTAGAAAAAGAAGATTGTGAACCTATGATTTGAAGAATTCATGGTGTATTTATATAGTCTATGAATCTTATCCTTTTGTAAAGAGGAGGGGCTGAAGTATAATTTTATTTTTGTGATATTTCATTACCAGAAATTCGCTTAATATCAACGGAATTTCCGATAGAATAATTCCGTCGGCAATTTGAGGTCGCCATTACCGACAAAATTTAATCCGTCGGTATGGTCATCGGCATATACCGATGAAAATAATCCGTCCGTAAATACCGACGGACTTACTGACGGAATGTTGAGAATTAAAAAAAAAGGCGGTTCGCTAACGTGGAGGTTATTGCGGGTATTTTTTACCGATGAAATCACCGAGGGATTCAAAAAGTCAGCTCCGTACAGCGACGAGACAGGTTCACCAATGAATATGTTGACGGAATCACCGAGGGATTCAAAACAGCAGCTCCGTACAGTGACGAGACAGGTTCACCGTTGAAAAATATCGACGAAATCACCGAGGAATTCAAAACAGCAGCTACGTACGATGACGTGTCTTATTTACCATCAGAATAGCTGATGGAATCATGGATGGAACATTCCGTCGGTGAATCCGTCGGCAAAAGCTAATATATCCCCTTGACCCTATCCTCCTCTATTTCTCCTTCTTCTTCTCCTTCTTCTTCTCCTTCTTCTTTCTCATCTCAACTCTCCCCAACTGCAAACATCCAGCCCCCCTCCCAAAAAAAATCTACCTCTTCTCAGCACAACAAGTCATATATCTTGAAGTCTTCTTGTCACAGTATTCGTATTCTGATTTACCTACGGATTTTTATCAGTTTTTGTAAGTAATTCTATCTTTTTAAATTTTAACATTTAAATATCATGGTTTTTATTTTTTTTTAGTATATGTATTTTGTTAGTAGATGTACATGTTTTATTGTTATTTCTCAAACAAACTTGTAGTATATGAATGTATAATTTTATACTTGTTATGGTTTGTTTTAGATTTTGTTAGATTGTATTTGTTTGTAAATTATTGAAACTTTATTGAATTACCGAATTACATGTGTTGTTTTGAAATAATTAATAGCTTGTTTAATGGGTCCGTTTTAATTTTTATCATCAATGGTATTGCGGAGTCGTACTTTTCGTAAATTGATATAATTATCATTAACATCCACACAAATTAATATATATATATATATATATATATATATATATATATTAATTTGTGTGGATGTTAATGATAATTGATAATGAATATTTAATATTTATGAGAAGTTGTAATTTGTTTGTTGGATAATCTCGAGGTAAACTAATTTTTTTGCAAATTTATTTACCTAACATAGTTAATTATTACATGTTGTCATCATAATTTTAAAGACATTCGATAGAAGTCATGGATGATCGTTCATGGATGTATCGATATTCACCCCAAGGATTGCGGGGGATGGATTATTGTAACGGGGTTCAGGGTTTTATTAATTTCGCAACATCTATTCCTAGAAATTTTACTAGAGGCGGTATTATGTGTCCATGCAGGAAGTGTCAAAATAAAAAGTATATGCATCTAGATGTTGTAATGATGCATCTTCCACACAAAGGGTTTATGGAGAATTTACCAGTGTTGGTATGCACACGGAGAAGTATTTGTTAGTAAGAGGAGAATGGAAAAAATGGTGGTTGGGTCAACTTCTAGTGCTCGCAACGTGCATGAAGCAGTAAATAACAACACTAATCCTTACAGGAATATTGTTATGGATGCTATGAGAATGTCAGTCAATGTTCAATTGTAGAAAAAGAACCTAATGCAGATGCAACTAGGTTTTTTAATTTGTTGAAAGATTCTGACGAACTATCATGGGATGACTACACGAACCACAGTAAATTATCGGCCGTAACACAGGTGTTCACCATCAAGTCAGATCACAGGTTGAGTAAGGCTGGGTATGACAAGATTATTGAATGGGCGAGAAGCATTTTACCTGAAGGGAACAGGCTGAAAGAAAACTTCTATGCTGCGAAGTCTATGATGAAACCCCTCAGTTTAGGATACCAGAAAATTGACATGTGCCCTAACTTCTGCATGTTATACTACCTTAAAAATGCTGAGATGACCGAGTTCATGATATGCGGGCATTCCCGTTACAAACCCAGAACTAGTAGGGGAAAGATTCTAGTGGCATATAAAAAACTTAGATACTTCCCAATCACATCTAAACTGCAGAGGTTGTTCATGTCACCAAGGACTGCTGAGTACATGACATGGCACCAATCACATGATGCGGTTGATGGAGTGATAGTGCATCCTTCTGACGGCGAAGCATGGAAACACTTTAATAGTGTGCATCCTCACTTTTCAGCTAAATCAAGGAACGTGCGTTTTGGGCTGTGTACAAACGGATTCAACCCATTCGGATCATTTGCTGCTCCTTATTCTTGTTGGCCGGTTATACCGACGGTTTATAACTTGCCACCGGGGATGTGTATGAGGCCGGAGTTCATGTTTTTATCTATGGTCATACCAAGTCTGAGCAATCCAGGGCGGAATATAGATGTTTGTCTTCGTTCGTTGATTGATGAGTTGACGCAGTTGTGACCCTCTGGAGCTTTGACTTATGACATCTCGAGGAAACAGAATTTTGTTATGAGAGTGGCTTTTATGTGGATTATCAATGATTTTCCAGCTTATAGAATGCTTTCTGGTTAGAGCACACATGGGAAACTAGCATGTCCATACTGCATGGAAAACAACAAGGCATTCACGCTAAGAAATGGAGGTAAAACTTCTTTTTTTTTACTATCACCGTCGTTTCTTGCCACATAATCACGGTACAGAAAGAACAGAAAAGATTTCTTTGTTGGCAGAGTTGAAAAGGATGTTGCACCCCCGCGTCTTTATGCTGAAGAATTGCATGATGTTGTAAAATTGTACGGTGACATTGTGTTTGGTCTCCAATCAGGTAAGGAGAAGTTTCCTGGTTTTGGTTTGACCCATAATTGGGTGAAGCGAAGTATCTTTTGGGAGCTTTCTTATTGGAAGACCAATCTTCTCCGTCATAACCTTGACGTCTTGCACATTGAAAAAAACGTGTTTGAGAACATTTTCAACACTGTCATGGATGTGAAGGGGAAGACAAAGGATAACATCAAGGCTAGATTGGATGTAGCGTTGTTCTATAACCATAAAAATATGGAGTTGGTTTGTGATGGGTCACGGGTCGCAAAACCAAGAGCAAGCTTCGTGTTAGAGAAAAACACACAACTACTAGTCTACAAACGGCTTAAGAGTCTATGTTTTCTGGATGGACATGCCTCGAATATATCAAGGCTGGTTAATATGGAGGAATGCAGATTGTATGGAATGAAAAGTAATGACTGCCACGTGTTTACGCAAACACTCATCCTATTAGCTTTTCATGATTTGTTGCCAAAGGGGATATGTAATGCACTCACGAAGATCAGTCATTTCTTTAGAGATTTATGCTCCATCAAGTTGAATGTTGATTACATTAAGAGGCTTGAAACGAATATCGTCGAGACACTATGCAAACTTGAGATGATATTCCCTCCATCATTTTTTGACTCAATGGAGCATCTCCCCATACATCTACCGTTCGAGGCAAAAGTTGAAGGACCAATCCAGTATAGATGGATGTACCCATTCGAATGGTTAGATATTACAGTTGCAATGTAATTCATATATGAAAGTATTTTCTTTGTTTTTCTTCATTGAAAATACTTGATTAATTCAATGCAGGTACTTGTTCAATCTCAAGAAAAAGGTTAAGAACAAGGCACATGTTGAGGCTTCAATATGTGAGACCTATATTGTTGAGGAGATCTCAACATTTATCTTGTACTATTTCAAACCTCATCTGAGAATGAGAATCAATCGCGTTCCACGGCATGATGATGGTGGTGAAGTGTCTTCTAGTGGGAACTTGTCAATATTCTCCAATCCTGGATGGCCCACACCTAAAAATGTTGTAAGAGGAAGATATTTGTCAGAAATAAAGTTCATACAAGCACACAATTATGTTATATTTAACTGTGATGAGTTGAGATCTTTTATTCAGTAAGTGTATATATGTGTAATACTAATTAAACTTTGTCAATAATATACTATTAATTAGATATTGTAATATAATACACTCATTACCACTTGCAGGGAACATCGACAATATTTGCTGTTCAATAACTCACAACTGACCGAATCCCAGATCTTTCAATTACAAGATGAACAATTTTCCATTTGGTTCAAAACACATGTAAGCACTATCACAAACTCATTCTCACTTGTAAAATTATTGTATGCATGTCATTACGTGATTCTCGTTTACTGTTCAATGATGTACATTATATACAAGGTTTATCAAATGGGAAGGGGTGTTGCTAAGTCATTGTCTTCATTAAGCTTGAACCTTGAAAGAAAAGTTTAGTGCTATAATGGGTATTTTATCAATGGATATGTTTTCCATACTGAAGAATACGGGCATGGTAGAAAGACATACAACAACGATGTTTGTTTTAAGGGATCGACTAGTAGTGAGTTAGAAGTTGACTACTATGGTAGATTAGAAGAGGCTGTCGAACTGCAATATTATAACGAGAAGAATATAGTGTTTTTATTCAAATATTATTGGTATGACACGACTAACAAAGGAATCAGAGTTGATCCGCACTATGGTCTGGTCGAAATCAACTCAAAAGCTAGACTCCACAACGTAAACAATGTCTTTGTTTTTGCAAAGCAATGTCAACAATTTTATTACACATACACCCCTTCTTTTATAAAGGATCGATCAAGAGTGGATTGGGTGTCCATTTTAAAAATGAAACCTAGTGGTCGTGTCAAGCTTGTTCAGGATGAGTTAGTGAGTTGGTTGAACCATATCGAGTTGCTCCTTCGGTTGACTTGGATTAAAATTCAAATTTTCGTATTTTCGATGATAGTCTTGTTGATGTTGATGCAGAGGAGTTGAATGTTGTTTTGAGCTCTAGCGAACAAGCAAATGTCGATGAAAATGATGACCATATTGAAGATTGCGATGAAGGTTATGATTATTCAATTAAAGACGAAGAAGAAGAAAATTCTGACTAACTATCAGAATGAAGCCCTGTGTAAAACCCTTTTTTTCATGTAATATAGATTATAGATGATATATTTTGTAACATGAAATATGTATTGTTTAAGAATTGTTGTTATTGTTTTGTGCGATAGATAGTTTATCATTTAAATGTTTGCAGGAACGTAAATAGCCAATACAAATATAATTTTTCTTGTACACTTACCGACATCTATACCGACGGAATAAGGTCCATTGGCATTTCACAGAGAGTTCGAAAATAATCACTTGAAATACCAAAATTCCCGACGTACATACCGATGGAATAAGGTTCGTCGGCATTTCACAGAGAGTTCAAAAATGCTTACCTAAAATACCAAATTACCGACGTACATACCGACGGAATAAGGTCCGTCGGCATTTCACAGAGAGTTCGAAAATAATCACTTGAAATGCCACAATCACCGACAAATTTACCGACGGAATTAAGACCTTTGGTCATTTATCGGCGGATAATATTACCGACCAAATCTCCGACGAACTGTGTGAATTCCAAAGGGCGGTGCATTAAATGCATCTCTGACCGCGTTAGTTTACCGACGGAATTACCGATGGACAGTGAAAAATATGGAGGGTATTTAAAAATGTTGGTGTGAAATTCAAAAATTATCGACGGATTTTTGAAACGTCACCGACGGACTAAATTAAAATAATATTTTTTTATATCCGTCAGTGAAGCCAATGGTAAAACTGCCTTATAAATCACAGCGTCCGCCCCTTCAGTTCATTTTTCATCTCTTCCGTTCTTCATCTTCAAGTTTGATTTTTTTCCTCTCATTTCTCCAAGGCTTTCACCTATAATCTCTAGCAAGTGTTCTTGTGAATCTTTATCAGATTAAAAGGTATGTATTTCCTCTATTTCATTTTACTTTAAGGGTTTTTTTTAGCTATTTTTAGTTTTTTTATGTTTTTTGTTTTGGTGTATAAAGTCTTGAAATCAATACATTATTAAGGTATGCATGTTTCATTCCTAAATTCTATAGTTTTTTTTTTGAATTTATTGAATATATTTTATTGTTGTATTGGTATAATTATTGAATAATTTGTTGAATTGTAATTGTTAATATTGAATTTACCTTAGAATAAGTAATTGAATATGTTGGAATAATTAGTAATTTTAATACACTATTACATGATTTGTGTTTAATTATTTGCATTAATTTTAATTGTTAGTCTAGAGTTTTTGTTGAATTTATTGAATATTTTTTATTGTTGTATTGGTATAATTATTGAATAATTTGTTGAATTGTAATTGTTACTATTGAATTTACCTTAGAATAAGTAATTAAATATGTTGGAATAATTAGTAATTTTACTACATTATTGCATGATTTGTGTTTAATTATTTGCATTAATTTTAATTGTTAGTCTTGAGTTTTTGTTGAATTTATTGAATATTTTTTATTGTTTGTGTTTATATAATGATTGAATAATTTGTTGAATTGTAATTGTTAATGTTGAATTTACCTTAGAATGAGTAATTGAATATGTTGGAATAATTAGTAATTTTACTACATTATTGCATGATTTGTGTTTAATTATTTGCATTAATTTTAATTGTTAGTCTAGAGTTTTTGTTGAATTTATTGAATATTTTTTATTGTTTGTATTTATATAATGATTGAATATGTTGTTAATGTTGAATTTACCTTGTAATTAGTATGAATGTTATATGTATAGATGTTATGTTATATACAATATTAGTATAGATGGAGTCAATTGGTTGTGGCTTTTGTCAATATTTGCAAATTTGTGGATTTGGGTAGTATTCAGTATAGGGGAGGTGCTGTCGATTTTTTTTTAACATTCGAAGTTAATTATATAATTATTCGTATACAATTGTGTAGATGCATAGAACGAAAACCAGATCTGGTCGCTCACGTATGGTCGCAACTAGTTCTTTTAGTAGTGAGGATGACGTATCCGTAGGTGCCTCTCAAGAAGAGGCACCTACGCCACTTGCACCGTCAACCGATGCTGCCTCTTTCAGCGCAGGTTCACAACGCAGAAGTGGCGTGCCTTTGCAACGGAATCAGTTCACCCGCAAGTACAAGGCACAGTGGAAGGACGATCTTTCCATGTAAGTTTGTTAAAGTTTTAGTTTTTTCTTTTAAATTATAAAATAATTTATAAGCAACTAATCAATATTTCATGAATTTAATTTATTTTCAGGTTCACAAACATTGAGGTCGCCTGAGTAATATCATCGGCGTTTAAATCGTCGATGGAGATTCTATTATTTCAATGGAGTCAATTATCCAGACATCCTGAATGGATAACTCAAATTGATGTGTGGTTTAGCAGATTTGAGGATAGTGTTAATTTCTAATTTCTAGCTTATATCTAATAATTTATTAATATAATTGTAACTAAATTATTATTTTTATTTATCTAATTATTTATACACAGCACAAATTCGCCTAGGACAGGGAGCATGACAAAGTTGTGAGGAGGATGTGGGAAAATCACGCGGCAATTAGGTAACATTGAAAACAATACAAGATTTTTTTAGAAAAAAAATTTATGTTTCAACTTCTAATTTCTTGCTATGGAAGTAGGTTGCGTGATTTTTGGTATGAATCATAAAAGAAGGCAAAAAAAACCGCGAGAGATCGGGGTCTTCAAGGCTAGAACGACATGGCGGTTTAGAGGGATTTCAAACCGATATACATCCCGAAAGATATATGGCCACACTATCTTGAGCACGTGACGTCTGAGCGGTTCACACGATGCTTATAGTTCGGTGCTGGCAACCGGAATCAGCCAATTCATGGCTCAATGACAACACACACCGGCGGCTCCGTTCTGTTTGCTGCACATGCAAAACGGATGGTAAAATTAATTTAAAAGAAATATATCGTTAGATTAATTTGTTGTTATTTAATCTTTTTTCATTATAGGCTACGTCTCTTGGACGTGAGCCGAGCCCGATGGAGCTGTTTGTGGAGACGCACGTGCGGAGTCAAAACCGCCAAAAGGGGGTGCAACAGTTCGTTGACAACCGTGTTCAACACTTCATGGTATGTTTATTCAACCATTTTATTTTATAAGTTATTATTTTTATTGAATTGAATATGATGATTACTTTTTTTATTTTCAGGAGACCTATAATAATTGGTTGAGGGAGAGATATGGAGACGATCCTTTGACCCTTCCAGAATTCGATCCGGATTTATGGATGGAGGTTGGATCGTCTGGCGGACCCGATAAAAATCAGGTTTACGGGCTCTCCAACAGTACGACCGAGAACTTGCAGGCAGCCCATAGTGTTTCAACCATTGGGAGCTCCCAATCAGTATCGAGCACCTAATCTAAGGAGTTCGTGGCCTTGCAGCAACACACGGCTCAGCTCACCGAAAAATACGACCACCTCAAAGCAGAGCATGCACAACTCAAAGCGGAGCATGCACAACAAAAAGCGGAGGATGCACAATGGTATGTACAACTCAAAGCGGAGCATGCACAACATTATACACAACAAAAAACAGAGCATGACCAGCTTCGCGAATTTATCATGAACATAGCATCACAAAGTGGTGATACATGTGCGCCTACTTCTTTTTGGCCGTATAACAACCAGCCTCCTCCTCCTCCAACTCCACCATTATGTTAATTTGTAATGAATATTATTTAACTTTAATAGTTAATTTAACATTTTTTTTAAACACATTCAGTTTGTAATGAATATTATTTAATTTTATTTCTTTTGTTTTTGATGTTTAATAAAAATTTTATTTGCATAATTTGTTTTTTATTAGCATTAATTTATATAATTTTATATTATGTATTCTAAATAATTTTTTAAAAACATATTAAAAATAATCACAGAGGGTTTTACCGACGGAATATATCAGTCTGCATTTAACAGTAGCTGCCACAGTCACCGATGAATTTACAAATGGATATATTCGGTCAGCATTAGAGACTCACCGACAACTTTACCGACAGACTTAAGCCGTCGGTATTTTACAGTGCATGCCACAACGACCGACAAATTTATAGACGGATATCTTCGGTCGGTATTCCAAACATTCACCGACAATTTTACCGACGATATGTCACATTATCACCGACAGGCTAAAATCCGTTGGTATATTTCAAGTGGAAAATTTTTTTTGCACGCAATTTCCGTCTGTAAAACCATCGATATTTTTTTTTATTCTTCCAACCGATATAGCGACAGATTATGGTATTACTGACGAAAGGAAAGCCGACGGCCATATTCCGTCGGTGATGACGTCGGTAAATAAATTACCGACGAAATCTTAATCACATACCAACAGAATATTTCCGTCGGTAAAACTTTTAAATCTTGTAGTTTTTTAAGTTGTATTTTACTTAAAATAATACTTATTAAATCAATATAATATATTGAAGGACCCGCGTCGGGTCCTAGAAAAATCTATATATGACGAGTATTGGGCTCAAGCTACCACACCCGAGCCCACTCTTCTTAGACTCCCTGATGTCCTTTGGGCTTGGGATACTAAGCCCGAGCTCAAGGTGTGTTCTTGTTAAGCTTATTTTGGAAAAATCTTTTGGGCTCATTTTCTTTTTTTTTGGAGGGTTTTGGGTTCATTTTATTTGGATCTATCAATTAATTACAGGATGTGGCGTTGCACCAATATGTAATAGTCTGATTTATTTTATGTAATATAAAATTAATTGATATATAATATGTTTGGTACTAAAATAAAATATATTATAAACAATAAAATCATATTATATCAGATCATATTGTAAATATGCACTTTTAAATTGAATTATCTTATCTCATTATAATTCTTTTACATTGTATATTAGATATATATTTATATGAAAATAATATTTATTGATGTGATCCTAATATATATTTTGATGGATTATGAAACCCTGGTACTGGAATCATGCATAAATGACCGAGAAATTATAGTGATATTTTTTATGCAAACATACCATTAAAAATAAAGAAAAACAAAAATCTTGTTGTATTTATATATGGGAAATCAAAGTCTCAATTTGTTAATTTAAGAACTAAATTATAAACTTATATGTAAAAATATTTATTCAAATAAAATTTATTTTATATTACATCTAGCTAAGTAAAACAAGATTTAGAAAGCTATTTATTAATTGAAATAAATTTTTAAAAATTCATACCAAAAAAAATAAACTTATTTTGTAATTAAATGTGTTTGCTCCCTTTCAAAAATTTTATTAATCTTGTAAAATCAAATGTTTTAAGTTCACCCACATTAGAGAGATTTAACGGTCCATGCTCATAGTTCAATTATAATTTCTTGTACGCAACAAGTTTAGCTTATTTGGCGTCTACCGAAACGGTTTAATGCATTCAATCAATTTCTACCGACAGCACTACAAAGATATTTTCCAGGCAATACTATGCTAGTCATATAAAGGGGGGTAGTGGCTGCTGGAACGTGGATAACGGAAAAAATAAAATTACACGTGGTTTTTTAAAAAATATTTTTTTATTTAAAAATATATTAAAATAATATTTTTATATATTTTAAAAATTATTTTTAATATTAATATATTAAAATAATTCAAAAAATATAAAAAAATAATTTTAAATAAAAAAACAAATTTTTAAAAAATATAATTTCAACCTCGATTCCAAACACTAATATAAATAATTCATCATACGACCTGTACATGGAATGAATTGAGAACTAAACATCAATTTTGTCGTATAAAATATTTTTTGTTTGAAAATATATAATAATAATATTTTTTTATTTTAAAAAATTATTTTTAATATTAATATATTAAAATAATCTAAAAATATATAAAAATAATTTCAAATAATTTTTATTTAAAAAAAATTACAAAACGTTTCAACCACAGAAAGAAATGCAACTAAATTTACCACTTTATATTCCAAATAATGTCCCCTTCCGGATGAATAGACGGGCTTTGTTGAGATCTACTTGAGGAGCACAGTCCTGAGCCAGCCCTGCAACAGCAATTCGAATCTACCCTAAAAATAGTTGATTGACAAGTGTAAGGCTGACAGTATCCCACGTTCAAGAGCAGCCACCTGGCACGCTATGGCAATTACACATGCAGCATAGTCAGCGCTGCTT
>Ga0325411_1007026_pt1 | contig 12291 bp, 14 predicted proteins | sample PopdelMetagenome_13_FD_206181 | JGI IMG/M metagenome (GOLD analysis project Ga0325411, IMG submission 206181) | Populus deltoides microbial communities from Bellville, Georgia, United States - Xylem-PdIQD-R4 | ecosystem: Host-associated > Plants > Phyllosphere > Stem > Wood/Secondary xylem... | reverse complement strand
GCTATCTAACTTGAGATTTTTACTCTTGAGTTATAATAATCTTGAAGGTGAAATCCCAATTCAATTATCCAAGTTGGACCAATTAACCTTGATTGATCTTTCTCACAATCACCTTTCTGGTAACATCCTCTCTTGGATGATATCTACTCATCCTTTCCCACGACAATACAATTCTCAGGATTCTGTGTCCTCATTGCAACAATCCTTCGAGTTTACAACAAAGAATGTATCCCTTTCTTATAGAGGCAGCATTATCTGGTACTTCATAGGAATTGATTTCTCATGCAACAATTTCACCGGGAAGATTCCTCCTGAAATTGGAAACCTCAGTATGATCAAGGCATTGAACCTTTCGCATAACAATTTGACCGGACCAATTCCACCAACATTTTCTAACTTAAAGGAAATAGAGAGCTTGGATCTTTCCTACAACAAATTGAATGGAGAAATCCCACCTCGACTTATTGAACTATTTTTTCTAGAAGTTTTTAGTCTGACTCACAATAATTTATCTGGTAAGACTCTTGCGAGAGTTGCACAGTTTGCCACGTTTGAGGAGAGCTGCTACAAGGACAACCCTTTTCTTTGTGGAGAACCGCTACCCAAAATATGTGGTGCGGCTATGCCACCATCACCAACGCCAGTTTCAACGAACAATGAAGATAATGGTGGCTTCATGGATATGGAGGTTTTCTATGTGACCTTTTGGGTTGCATACATCATGGTGTTGCTGGTGATAGGTGCAGTTCTGCATATAAATCCATATTGGCGACGAGCTTGGTTTCACTTTATTGAGATGAGTATCAACAATTGCTATTATTTTCTAGTGGACAATCTTCCCATTTTATCAAAGTTTGGGTTTTCATAGTCTTGATGGTACCAAGACTTGGTGCATCGTTGTGTATTCTAGTTTTAAGATTTAAACAAGTTTAAAGGCATGCTCAAGCAATGTTGTATTAATTTATACAGATCCATTAGGTTTTGAGGGTTTTTATACAGCGGTGGCTTTTCAATTCCATGAGTTTTTACTTCCCTTGTATATTACATTATTACTTGATTTTTATGGATCATCAATTCAAATTTACAACACAAATATATATCCTAAAATATTTAATATTAAAGGGAATACATTACAACACAAATATCAATTCAAATTTATTTCACTGATTGTGTATAAGCTTGTGAGCACTTAGGTAATTTGCTTGATCTACAACTTCAGTAACTGAGAGTATTGAGCTGTCTTAGATTGAGTTTCCCAGCTAATATCAAAGGGTAATGTCGAGAACGAATCCCTTCAGGGCTGACCCTTGCCCTTATGGCACCCCCAACTTGAAATGGATGACCACCCGGTACTGAGCAAATTAATGAATCAAGGCAGTCTCGAGATGCCACATAACAATTCATCTCCACTTCTGAATTCTCTAATCTCAAGCGTCAAGCATATGCTGCAATGCTTGATTAAAGTCATTTGATTACGCTTAGACTAGGTATCGGATGTTCCAAAAGTGATGTGCAGAAAACTAGAAAACCTTGTATTTGATATCATTAGCTTTCACCTGGAGGTAAAAAGAAAAAAGTTAAACTTCCTCTAAAAAACACTCGAAAATGAGAATTACAAGAATAATAGATCCAATTAGACATGGACAAATATCCGGTGAAAGAATACATGATGTCGATAAACGACGTCGGGCGACGGCTCCCGCTTTTTTTGTTTGTTTAACAAAAAGGGTTTTTTTCTCAATTGGGGGAAATAAAGATTTTATTGGAGTCGCCATCTAGTAATTTGAGGGAACTAGAAATCCCAAATTAGACATTGGTTCCAGAGATTCGGGTACGGGGTTAGTTATGATTAAGTGAAGGTAGACACCACCCTTAAAACATCCTTTCAAAAGAAAGGTTACCCTTACTTGTGTGTTTTTTATTTGATTCAAATGCTATTATATTTTGGGCTTATTTGCAATTTATTTTTTTTTAAATGGTTAACGTCGGTCCCTAAAAATTAGGAGACACGTCTAAAATATGACGTTTTAACCCTAAAAAGGAGAGTTACGTCCGAGTTACCAAAAGAAATAATGGATATAATCCATTATATTTTGGGTTTATTGGTAATTTGTTTTTTTTTAAAAAATGGTTAACGTCAATCCCTAAAAATAGGAGACGCGTTAAAAATATTATCAGTCCCTAAAAATTAGGAGACTTGTCTAAAATATGACGTTTTAACCCTAAAAAGGAGAGTTACGTCTGGGTTATCAAAAGAAATAATGGACATAATCCATATTTGGTATTTGCATTTTTGACATCGGTCCTTTTAAAAAAAGAGACGTGTCGACTTTGGTTTTTGTATCTTTTTACAACATGCAATAAAATTTACAAGCATTTATATATGAAAAAAAATATCAAAAATACCAGTAAAAACCCAAAAAATTACTTGAGTGTCACTGTATAGGTAAAATACTGAAATACCCTCGAACTTCTCTGAAAATTACGAAAATGCCACTGGCGGCGCGTGTGGCACACGCGTGGCTACTGTTGGCGGCGGGGAGATTTTCCGGCGAGATTTCTGGCCAACCGATGGTCGATCCTGGTAGATCTGATGTCGAGGATTCTTATGGTGGTGGTCTTGACGGTCGTTGATGGCTGATGAGCGAGAATCGACGACTTGAAGCTTCGGTGGTTTGGAAGCTTGATATGGCCGGAGATGGGAGATCGGAGGAGAGAGAGGGAGTCGCCGGCGAGAGGAGAGAGATGCTCTGGGTTATGCTACGGGGAGAACGCTAGCACGGTACACCGGTGCAGCTGATGCCTGTGATCCGTTGGATCTCTGATGGAAAGATCGTGCGGCTGTTATTGGCCCGATCTGCAGGTTGATCGGACGGTCTGGATGAACGGAGGTTTGATCGGATGTTACGCTGTGCACCGAAATCTCAGTACACCGGGTGACATGGCGCAACGGGATCAAATCTTAGATTATTTCAAGGGGTGAGATGTGTTTGGGTTTTAATCTAGTGTGGTAAGCCCTATTGTATCCTATTAAATCAACGGTTCAGATCTAAATAATATTAGATCTAACGGTTAGGATATATTTGGCATTTTCCATATTGTTTTAAAAAAAAAATCAATATCCTACTCTCGTGAAAAAATAGTAAAAAAAAAACTTGAAATAGTATGTATGTAACCTCTATTCTCTTTTTTTCTTTTCTTCTTCTCCTTCTTCCGTCCTCCTCTCGGGCTAGCTATCACTAGCTATTTATAGCCAAGGAACATGCAAATCTTAAATTTCTATAAATTTTATTTTTAAATTACCGTTTGCTTTCGACGCAACTGCCTGTTTGATAAAATTTTTTTATTTTATTTTTTATTATGTATAATAATATATATTTATATAAATAAAATTAAAAACTCAATTCAGTGTTAGAAAAACCTCGTTTTAACTGCTAAAAATTAATTTTAATGACCGAAAATAATAGCTTTGACCTAAAATGACCTGAAACTTATTTTTTACCCCGGTCGACATGGTTGGACCCGTATTGACTCGGTGGACACGGTTTTGACCGAAAATGACGGTTTTGACCCGAAAACGGCCTGAAACTCATTTTTTACCCTGGTCGACATGCTTTGACCCGTATTGACTCGGTGGACTCGGTTTTGACCGAAAATGACGGTTTTGACCCGAAATGGCTTGAAACTCATTTTTTACCCTGGTCGACATGTTTTGACCCGTATTGACTCGGTGGACTCGGTTTTTACCGAAAATGATGGTTTTGACCTGAAAACTCATTTTTTACTTGGCCGACATGGTTTGACCTGTATTGACCCGGTGGAATCGGTTCTTATGGAAAGATGCGGTTGACTCGAGAAAAATATATTTTTGAATTTTCCTTTTTCTTAATTTTTTTGGATTTTTATAAATAATAATAGAAATAAAATAACATTTGAGAAAATCTTGGTGGATCCAAAATTGGGTTACAACACATGAAAATAAAGTTAAGTCTCTTGTTAGAATCTTTAACTTGCTTAAAACACTAACAAATCAAAATGCATTTCTTCTCTTCCACTTCCACTAGCATGTCCTTTAGCTTTATCATATTTCCAGCTGCAATTGCCACAACAAGGAGAAAGTTAAGAAAGCAAAGAAGGGAGCATTAAAAAACTAAACTGGCCTTATTTGTTTCATGAAAACTACTCTCCTGGAAACAACTTTACTATGTTTGATAAACTACGAGAGACCACTTTTCTAGAAAGTGGTTTCAAACATGGAAAACACAACCCTTTTTCCAAAAGGAAAGTGTTTTCCTCTTCTTTAACAAAGAATAAACCCCACACCCTAAAGGATGAATCACCATAGAATACTACATTTGTACAGTTGCAAATCGTAGCTCAAAAATACCATAAAAAAGCAACATAAAAAAAAACCGTAGCTCAAAAATACCATAAATTACTTGGTGCCTGGATTGTGGTCTTGATAAAACTTACAATATCTTTTGCGACAAACGAAGGTCGTTTTTCATCATTTGGAGCAGTAAGCATGGATGTCATAAGGCCTCTAGTGCTTGTCCCAACAATGAAATCAAAATAATATGCAATCCTCGCGTCCTTGCTGTCCACATCCAATTTCTATGTATAGAACAATAATGAAACGAGGCTGCCTATATACATTTCTTTTGTGTACAAGATTAATAAAGGAAAATATAAGCAAGCATGTTGAGAGAACAAATTAACCTGGAGCTTTGACTCAAGAACACTTGGGACTTCACTAGAAATGATATTTCTCACTTCTCCACAATCAATGCTAAGGATTGTAATGAAGTCTCCCTAATGCTCTGGTTCACCAGAACTTCCATTCCCTAAAAATTTAACAAGGATCATAAAAAGTACAATATGGAGTACACTGTATTTAAATGTATATAACTCAATTCTTAAGATTGTCAACAAAATATCATGTTATTGGAACCGATGAAAATGCTAGCTTTGGATGGGTCTAATTAAGGGCTCATCCATATTGTATTATAATTACATTTAACGTTTAATATATATTAGATATATAAACTTTAAAAAAATTATTAAAACAACTTATTTTTTTTATGATATAGTTAAACACGAAAATAAAAATATTTTTAAACTTATTTTTTATAACATTGCTAAACATCATAAAATAATTTACTTTAAAAATATTTATTTTTTATATAGAAACTACTTTAAACTACAATCAAGGCCTAAAAACATTTTACACTGCATTTACATCAACTATTGAAATTACAAGGTCCCCCTAGGGAAAGACAAATAGATATGGAGTTGCGTTATGAGACAATTTCTGCATAAATTCTAATCGTAGATTGGGTTTTGTCAGATTCCAAGTGAAGTTTGTTCAGAAACTAAACAACATTATGGCTTAGAGGACTATTGAAAATGATGATTTATGGCATCCCTTGAAAACTTAAAAGGTGTCAAGTGCATTTTATTTCAATCCACCAAAATTCCCCCTGCATTCCCTCCTTATGTTCTGGAAAAAAAATAGTTTTAGCATTCTTTCCGCAATGAACATGCATTATTTTACAGCAAATGCATGTACCAATCCAACAACCATTTTCATTCTACAGAAACATACTCCTGCGAGGGTAAACTATACATTTCTATCAGCAAGATAGAGATCCTTGCTCAAGCTCTTAAGAACACAACTTACCATTCAACATTTTGGCTATAGTCATCAACCAGAAGATACAATCCCTCCGAATGCACTGCTTAATGGCTGAAAGAGGCCACCAAGTTTTCAACTTTTCCACCTCTATATGCAACCGATATTTGGAATGTAACCTTCTCTCTTCATCTCCTCATTCAGCAATTGGTATATGTTCTCCGAATGATGATGTGAGCTGCCACCAGCATGAAATTCATGAGCACGAGCTCCAATGTCAATCCAGCTACAGCCAGGTGTTTTAGAGACACCACACTGCCTCATCTTTGCAGAATCATCCCACCTTCTCATATTTGCATATATCGTAGATGAGATTATTGCATCTCTGGAAACAATTGAATGACCCTTTCACCAACATCTGCATTTCTACGTACGCCTCTGACAGGCACCAAGCAAAATGACCCTAACACAATTTCATCTCGTTTTCCAGGCATCTTCTTGATAAAGTCCCAAGCTTCGTTCAGAAGTCCTGCACGTGCACAAAGATCAACCATGCAAGAAAATGCTTGACTTTTGGGACCAATCCAAATGACAATTTCATTGATTCAAACAATTGGCGGCCCTCATCAACCAATCCGGCATGCAAACATGCAGAAAGTACTCTTATGAAAGTGATGTCATGAGGCTGAACAGTGCCATTATCCTTTGACATGCGTTTGAATGATGATAATGCTTCCAGGGCCTGCCCATCGAAAGCAAAAGCAGAAATCATGGCATTCCATAAGACCTCATTTTTATGAGGCATACTCTCAAAAACCCTGAGTGCATCATCCAAGCTCCCACATTTTGCATATATATCAATTAATTCACTCGCAACGTAGACATCGTGCTATAAATCACTTTTTGATGCATGTGTTTCAACCCATTTCCCCAAATCAAGGGCCCTTATTGTGGAACATGCAGACAATACTTTAATCATTATGACTTTATCTGGATCAGGACCTGCCTCTCTTATTCCATTGAATAGTACAATTGCTTCATTGGAAGCTCCATTCTATGCACACATATGAAGTGATAGTTGAACAAAAAAAAATCATATTAACTTGAAACGCATTTACAAATTTCATATATTTGTGTGGTTTTTATTGCATAGCTGATTCATTAGGAAGAATTCAAATTTCAAGTTAGTTCAAAGGAACAGAAATAGACACAATTTCATTATATCTGACAATTACAAAATATAAAACCGATCTAATTACCATGTGATAATGGCATTCCAAGTGACAACATCCTTGTTTGGCATTGAATCAAAGACCCTCCTCGCAGATATCAAATCCCCACACTTACCATACATGACAATCAAGGCAGACCCCACATACGAGTTTACCTCCATCTTCTTCTCCAAAACAAGCCCCTCCACCCATCTCCCCAAACCCAAATCCCCACACGCCCCAAGAACATTCACCAACGTCGTCTCATCTGGCTCAAACCCCTCCTCCCTCATTTCCATAAACAACCCAATTGCCTCTTTAGCAAAACCCATCTTAAAATACCCCGAAATCATCGAATTCCACGACATCAAGTCTCTGTCACCCATTTCATCAAACATCTTCCGTGCAAACCCCATTTCACCACACCTTGCGTCCATTGTAGTCAAAGAATGATTCACATACTCATCACCACGCAAACCAGCCTTAAACACCAGACAATGACCAATCTTTCCATGAACCAAACCCCAAACATTCCCTCACGCTATAAACAAAAAAGGGTATGTGAAATTATTTGCTTTTAGGCCTAAAGGCTTCAGCTTGTAATACAATTCACCACAAAAATCATAGATTTTCGATTTGCATTGTTTTATCAGAGATAAAAGCTTTTCAGTTAGGGTTTGATGATGTTCTTTTTGGGTTTGGAAGTTGAGGTTGGAAAGAGGGAGGTGGTAGGGGGTAGAAAAGAGGTAGGTCTTGTCCTGTACTGTCTTCGGACACAACAGGCATTGCATAGATAGTTACCATCATTGTTTTGATTAAAAAAAGGTTTTTTCTTGCAACACCAATTTGATTTCTTGCATGTTCTCATGTAGTCACCAATCAATATTTGACAGATTATATGCCCGGGAGAAGAAACTCTACCAAGAAGTCAGGGTACATCTCAAATCTTCTGCATAACTTTTTGAATGATGCATTCTGAGCGTCCCTAGTTTTCAAGGCCATGATTATAGCATAGAATTTCAAAGTACTTATTTTTGCTGCTGGAATGGGTTTTATCTATGCACAGCAGCTAGGAGGCGATCCACACAGGGTCCCAATCAGTTCAAAGAGATTTGGAGCAGTGTTGTCAGTTGAATGAGGCAGAAGTATGGAAATGGCGGAGTTTGGCGAAGTAGAAGATGTAATGAGTACAGAGAATGGCTGAAATTGCCCTAAAGGTACTTCGTGCAGGAATGTCAGTTGCAAACAGCTCGCTTACTGAATTTGCTATTGGTTCTGCAAAGGGATATGCAGAATATGTTAAGTGATGGGAGAATGTCATTGCCAAGTACTCCAGAGTTGTTTAGGATATCTAGGTGGCTAATATTGCTAGCATCAGTGATGTAATTACATCTTATAACCTAAATGACAAAGGTATCGATTGCTGCTCCTGCTAACATATTTCTTTGTGATCTATTAGTTGGCAAGCTAACCAAAGATGAACAGCAGATATGCTTAGAAATATCAAACACGGAAGCTCACATAGCTTTTTTCATCTATTTTGTTATAGCATCGCTGAGTCATATCATATTTTGTTCCAATATTGTCAATTGAACCGTTTGCAATAAAAAAACAAATGCTTCTCAGTCACCTTAGTTTCTTATAGCTGTTTAAAAGGTGAACCAACCAAAAAACGAACTCAATATCACCAGAAACGGTAAACAAATCTTTCAAGGTAAAAAGGAAACTATCTTTCTCACAGTGATGTCCATGACTCAATTGTCATGAGGAAAAAAATTGTCAAGGAAAATACAAATTTGTCAAAAAATGAATGCTTGTTCAGTCATAACTGAAGCCTTCATCTTCATCTTCATCATCATCAACCTCCAACTCAGAAAAATCATTACTGCTCATGACATATAGAAAAACTAAAACTGCAACTACTTGTGTTACTAGAAAGTATCTTTTCCTTCTTCTGAAAGTTTTCTCCTCTTCTGTCCTTTCCCTCTTGGGTCGCTTCTTAGGTTTTGAGCCTAGTGATAAAAACACATGAAAATAGTTAGAAATTCTATTTGAAAGAAAAGAGACATGGATGGTACTTTTTGACCTCTTATTTCCCAATGGCTTTTATTTTTCTTGAAGCATCTTAAACAACAAATTGTTAGTTGATGATGACTAAAACATGATCTGTAGGCTGGTTTGGTTTAGTAAATCCACAACTCAAGACACTATCAGATGACCAATATAATATTCACAAGAATAAAAGATGAAAATATCTTGCCTCAATTTGAAGGACGTCTAGTTGAAGTTGATGAAGCGTCTGAAAGGAATTGCAGGACAGAAGAAGACCATGCTATATCGTATGAGATTACCATGCTCCAAGAGTGCACTTCGCAGCATCGATGATTTGTAATGGCATGGAACACATAAAAGGATAAGAGTTGAAAATATTTGACAAGTGAAGCAACAAACTCACATGCTTTGTGCCAAGACAGAATAACAATAGCAGATCACGTGAAAATCAAATAAGTAGAAACCATGTTAACAGAAAATGGTTTCAAGAGAGTTTTTAAATGGAAAAAATAAAATTGATGGTAATGTGTTTTATAACAGCATAGATTGCTGTAGTGTTCTCGAAAGAAATTAGAAGGACTTGATTGTTAGATATTTACAGCAAGGCCACATGTAATAACCATAGCGATGCTTGTCATCAGGGCATTCAACTACAGAAAGTGAATGGTAATAATGTAATTGTTTTTGCACCATCATCCCAGGTCATGTATTACCACATTTTCAGCTGTAAATAATTGTTCTCGCCATACAAATGCCAGCATTCAGCTCTCACAGGTCACAGATCAAGACAATTGGTAAAGTGACTCACAGGAAATGCTTGAAGAGTGAAAAGGAGATGCCCAAGGAAATATGCGTCCAAACTAGATGGCCTGCACAAACAGAAAAATGAAGTTGGGTGTATAATCAATGCATTGTCAAGACCTCAAACTTAAAATTTGAATTCAAAACATAAAAACCAAAGTATCTTAGATGATTTCACGTAAAAAATGAAAAAATATATATTAACCACGATATAAAAGAGAATCACCTTTCAAAAAGAAATGTTTGATCCCCTAATGTGGTTGACAAAGCTCCATATGCTCATGAATGGAGCCTTTCCTATCAACCAAGGGAGGCCAGAGTAATACATTGTGCGGGCAGAGGTTCCATCAGACCTCACCCAGAGTTCATACGTGATTGCATCTGCAAGCCAGGTGCTAACCATTGCTTTCATTGATATCCATTCTGGGAGCGAGCTGAAGTCAGTGTCCAAATCAACAATACCATATATCTTCCTTTAAACATTGGATTACCCCGCCATTCTCGTCATTGTAGGCCACGTAAGTGCCTGATTCAATATACGGAATTTGATCTACAACAAAAGGTCAGATAAGTGTTTTGAAGACAATTTTGTTATTTGCATGATGCATTTGAGAAAACAAACATATATGACAACATGAGCAAAACATGCACACACATTAAAAACCAGCTGCCATTTCTTGTCAATCAAAAAACCAATATCCGTCAAAAACAGTCCTGGTCATGCAGATCCAATCTTGAATGCTAATTACTAACTCCTTCCCTATTATTTATGACCATGGCCTTCTTTAAGACAATATGTTAGCCTCATTTATTCCGAGTCCTCGCCATACACCGAGTCCCAAAACACACTAAAATTCCCTCTGAACAACAAAATACCAACTTTCAGATATCCAAAAGAACTCAGTTAAACGAAAGCATAGAACTCAGTTAAACTGCAAAATGACCACAACCCATCTTTACATGATCAAATTCACATCCATTCTGTGAAAACAACTCTGCTAAAGAAATGAGGTATGTTTCCTTAGTGATTCAGACCTATCAACACATAAAAGAAGAAAATGGAAACAAAGAAAGCAAACACAAGGTAAACTAGCAGCAACAAAAAAAAAACAAGCAGAAACCCAGAACAACAACTTAAAAACATGAATAACATTAAATGAAAATAAGAACCCAAAAAAGAATACCTGAATCAGGGAAAGTGTTGTTGAAAACCAAATGGAATGGAAAGTTAGAAAATTTGAGGTAGTTGAAAAGAGGCAAGCAGATTGGACAACCAGTTGGGAGACCAGAACTGGGTTTCCTTGCAACAAGAGTATACTCTGCTCTTTCTTGAGATTCTTGCATCTCTCTTTCTCTTTAATGTTTTTTTGCTGATAATTCTCTTTTGGCTTCAAAGCTTGAGAGAGTGGAGGGTTCTCGGTTTTCTTTGATTCTTGATGGGTAAAGGGTTTTTCAGGCACCGAACAACCAGAGAGAAGACGCAGAGGAGAGGTTTTGTCTTTCTTCTTTAGGTCGTTAGAGATCCATGTCGAGTGTGGGTTAGGCCATCTTAGTTATTTTTCTTGTAAGAATAGGCTTGCTTGTAGGAACTCCCTCAATTTAGGTTTTATCTTTGGGTTTTCGAGCCTTGTTCTATGCTTTGATATCAAATTCATCTCTTCGATCCAATCATCATGCCATTGCTCAAAGCAAAGATATTCTAGAGGTCATGACATGAATAACATTTGGAAGATTTTTTAGTATTGTTTTAAAATCTGGATTGCTTGGCGGATTGATCCGGGTGGGAATTGTTTCAAGAAAAATACTTAGTTTATCTAGTTAGAACTCGAGTTTATATAAATCCAGACATCATTCATTTAAAATACAGCTATCAACTTATTGATTATTTTTTTGAATAAAAAAATATTCTAAACTATTTTATTTTAACTTTAAAAAATAAATATTTGAGTTAATTTTTCTAAACCATAACCCAATTTTTTTTTTAAATCAATTTAATACATGCAGTTTTACATATTATTTTTTTATTTTATTTTATTAATTTAATATACATTTATTTTTGTTATTGTTTAATTGAATAAAAAAACATTTGTACGTGCCTGCGCAAGAATTCACACAGCTTTCCACTTTCTTTTCACCTGCGAAGCACAAACAACAATGTTTACACCATGCATATATATATGCACATAAACCCTATTTTTTGGATTTGACATTATAATATTTTTTCCTTTTCAAATAAGAAGATGTAGAAGATTTACGTCTCACTAAACTTTGATTTTGAATTTAAAGTCAGGAGTAGAAACTATACTGTCATGGGGGGAGAGAGAGTACGTGCGAGGGTTACCCGTGTCTGGCAGGGGCCTCGCCCCTCCAAAAAAATGTTTTTCCACATTTCTCAGCCCTTCCCTTACAAATATTTATAATTTTAGTATAATTTTAATCTTTTTAAAATAATTTTTTTTAGTTTGGCCCTCTCTAATTTTTTGTTCTTACTCCGCCCCTTTAGATGAGCACATGAAGCGTAAGAACAACCAAGGTTGCAGAAATAATGAGTTGGTGGTGCGGAATTAGTCTTCAAGCTGCAATCTTTTAAACATT
>Ga0325411_1007022_pt1 | contig 12295 bp, 8 predicted proteins | sample PopdelMetagenome_13_FD_206181 | JGI IMG/M metagenome (GOLD analysis project Ga0325411, IMG submission 206181) | Populus deltoides microbial communities from Bellville, Georgia, United States - Xylem-PdIQD-R4 | ecosystem: Host-associated > Plants > Phyllosphere > Stem > Wood/Secondary xylem... | reverse complement strand
TTCAATTTATTTTCTTCATGGTTCATTTTTTGTTTTTGTTTTTGGTAAACTTTATATTTCTTTTATTTTTTATGGTTTTTAAGGCCTTCAAGAGAAATATTTGTAAAATACACGGGATTATAAAATTTATAATCAATATTTATATCATATGTTTTAAACACAATAAAACTATCATTTTTTTATATAATATATTTTCATAAACAACTAATTAACTCTTTTTTTATAATATTATGCATTAATTATCGAGATCACTCTCGCAACAACTCTTACATCTTAAAAATTCATCGCCTCATTTTATACCTTATTTCACCTAATAATTGCAATTAATTATCACTATATTATCCTTATGTCCATTTATGGTATATACAAATATTTATGCAATTATTCATGAGCTTAGTTAATACTTTAAATAAATCTTTTTAGATTCTCTTGAGTCCATTTCTATATTTAGGGTCTCACTTTACATCAATTACATATTTATTAATTTATTTCATAATTATGCTTATACTATCCATCATTTCTATACACATCAACTATTAAGTCCCGATACATAGTTTCACCCCCGTGAGATGAGTGAGAAATATACAAGTAAAACATACTAGGAAATAAAAAAACATGATATGTGTGTCCAAAACCATTCTCTTCTAAGAATTTATTTATAACTTTTGAAGTACATAAATAAATCATTCATTGTTAATCATTTCAGAATAAATCTTAAAAACATTGCCACTATTTTAATTACATTTATAACCCTTGTCGAGAGTAAACTCTCCTTCCATTTATATTACACATAAACTTCCTTCATCTTTCATAACCGGGTTTTGCTGAATTTTTACACTGGCAAGTCTTTTGCCTTATCTAGATTGGTCCAGCCACCAGGTTGACCTGACGAGCTAGTCCGGATTTAATGACTATAGTTTTAACTATTATACTTTTAAGAAATCATAATATCAAAATTGAGTGGGTATGAATGATTAACAAGTTCATATGGCCTAGCAGTGACGGAGACAAACGGGTATTCCTCGGCTTGGACTGCGTAGGTTTAACTTTTATTGTTAGTGTTTTTTCATTTTATTTTCTTCATGGTTCATTCTTTTTTGTTTTTGGTAAACTTTATATTTTTCATTTTTTATGGTTTTGAAGGCCTCGGGAAATATTTGTAAAACACACAACATCATAAAATTTATAATCAATATTTATATCATCATGGTTACTAACATTAACAACCATATAAACAAAACAATTTCATTAATATTTTTTTAAACACATTAAAACTAAATTAGTCTCCAAATAATACATTCTCATCAATCGTTAATTAACTTTTTTTTTATCAATATCACTCTCATAACAATTTCTTGATTTACAAATCAATTTTTAGCACATCTCAATACAGATTAACACTTACATCTTAAAAAAAAAATCTTCGAATTCGGTTGATGCCTCATTTCACCTAACAATTGTAATTAATTAAATCATTATTTCATTCACAATCACATTTAATTCGTAACACATTTTGTATAACAACTACATTTAATACATACTATTTTTTTTCCGTCTCACAATCACATTTAATTTATATCTTATTTCATCCTTCAACATTCATTTTATTTTAACTAGACACTTATTTTGATCTATTTTGGCTTCTCAAACATAGATTTCTTTCCAAACACAATATCTATTTTGCCAATTATGACTCATCCATATATTTTTTAATTTAAAATATTCTTTATGTCCAATTATAGCACATACAAATATTTATCCCTCTTATTATTCCTTATATTCATATATGGCATATACAAATATTAATGGAATTATTCATGATCTTAGTTAATACTTTAAATAAACCTTTTCGGATTCCTTCGAGTCCATTATAGGGTCTCACTTTACATCAATTACATATTTGTTAATTTATTCTATATTTATGCTTGTACTATCCATCATTTCTATATACATCAACTGTGAAGTCCTGGTGCACAGTTTCACCCCCTATGAGATTAGTGAGAAATATACATTTAAAACACACTAGAAAATAACCATTCTCTTCTAAGAATTTATTTATAACTCTTGAAGTACATAAATCATCGTTAATCCTTTTAGGAAAAACCTTCAAAACATTGCCACCATTTTAATTACATTCATAACCCTCGTCAAGCGTAAACTTTCCTTCCATTCGTTTTACACATAAACTTCCTTCACCTTTCATATAAGGTTATAACCATCATAAATATCTTAAAATTTAATCAACCTTTTATTTAATAATTCACATCAATTAATCATGACTTGTAATTTAAATCAACTAAACATACCTTTTTCACCCTAATATTTATCGGTCTTATTTGACACTAACTATATTCATTGGACAATATCATAACTTATATTTTAATCCAATTTGAATTCATTTTCACATTTCTTTATTCAAGACTTAAATCTTATTATACTCATAATCACTTACCTATTTAACTACCCTTAATTCAGGCTTAATTAATTTTATATAATTCATTGATAAAAAAAATGTTGCACTCTTTTCAATCGAGAAATTTATCAATTTTAAAGACAAGCCTATATTTAAAGCTTTTATAGGTTCAACTATGTTTTTTGATCTAAATCAATACTCATATTTCATATTCAACCTCCTATATATATATATATATATCATTAATTTATTTTGATCTATGTTATGGAACATTGACACATCAATAATACATTCCAATATCAATATGCATTCAACCCATTTATAGTTCATCTATATAATTTTCAACCTTAATGATTTCTTAACTAAAATTTTGTTTACTTATCTATTTTCATTCTCAAAATACTTATTTCTCATTCATTCCATTCATTTCAATATTATGTCATCGCTGGCTCCTACACATTTCCATCAGTCCAAATATGTACTAACTCAAACTCTTTTAAAATTTACAGCCCCTGCTTATGTGGCCGGCTAAGTACTTTTTCAATCCATAGCCCCCACACATGTAGTCGACTTATAAACATCTTATCAGTAGCCCCAGCTTATATGGTTGACTCATAAATATCTTATGAGTAGCAACCACTCATGTGACCGACTAAAAAACATTTGATAATTAGCCCGCACTCTTGTAGCCAACTCAAATATATGATCATTAGCCTCCACTCATGTGGTCGACTTAAAACTTGTATTATAAGGTCCATTGTTGTGAATAATTACAATTTATGTACACTTATTTTCATTGTTGAGGTCAAATACTATTTGTGTAATGGTTACCCCCCTTTCGGTCAATTTCAATTAAATACTAGAAACCATCATTACAGTTTATTACAATTATATATTGGATACCATCGTTATGGTTTATTATAATTATCTATTGTTTGTTGTCGTTGTGCTTTATTACAATTATCTACTATTTACTATTGTTGTTGTTTATTACAATTATCTAGTAGTTACTATCATTATGGTTTATCACAATTTATCTACCAGTTACTGTCATTACAGTATATTACAAAACACATATAATTTTCTAATTACATGCAACACAAATAAATGTTTCTTGAAAATATAACTACCAAAGCATTTTAAGTAATTAAAAACAACATGGGAGGGGTAATCCCTTGCCTTAAGCTGTTGCTATACAAACTTCTGAGAAGCCAAGTCTTACTTCGAATGTTTCTCCTATAATTCCAAACCAACAATCATTATCTTTCGCATCATTAAATTTAATAATTCATTCATAGAAATTTTCATATCATAAATCCTAAAAATTCAAGTAATTATCCATACATATCTCAAACATTAATTTCTTATTACACTCTAAAAGTCAACATTTAAGTCATTAAATTAAATTCTCACTCAAGACTTTTACATCATCAAAATTTCCAAATTAATACTCAACACATCACAAACTAATAATTAATATTCAATATACAATTTTCCACAGCTACATATCCATTTTGGATTCCAACATACACACTTCCTCATGTTTTTCATATTCTAATTCTATCCAATTATATCCAAACATATCAAATTTATATTTTCTTCATATTAACACATATCAACCAATTTTAATTCGAACAAAACTAATCACTTAGCCCAACGAAATCAATTTACATGAACATGTTAATTTTTCAAACTTATATATTTTAAATTTTCAATTTACATAATAACTTACTATCATCATATTTACAGTTACCCTCAAACATCCAAAACATTGAAGACAATGCAATTTGACCGTTTAACTGTGGTTAACTTGTCAAATTTTCCTCAAACTCTCTAAACTAATAATTTAGCCAATTTTTAATAAAAATTCATAACTTTTTCATAATTCTCTCAATCCATTTCACACAACAATCAATCCAATTCACAAATCTCATATATAATTTAAACAATCATTAACTTTATATTGTATAATAAATCTTTCCTCTCTCTCTCTCTCTCTCTCTACACACACACACACACACACACACATATAGTTGTCCACCCATTTAATAGTAAAAGTTCCATGTTTCTTGCTCTCCTCTAAACCTATCCTATTCAATTCATTATCTCCAACACATTTAGTCTAAAACTCTCATTAGTTTCATTACTTCTTTACATACTCAAGTCCCTAACATTTACATATACTCTTTTCAAGCACAATTCACATCATACCAATATGTATTTATATACATAATTTACTTTAATTACTAATTTTAAAACATTCATATTAGCCTATCAACATTTAACATCATAAGTATACCAACTCCAAGTTCAATTCTTTTCCAAACACACATATATAGCATAAAGTTCATATTTCTATACAAATTATTTTTTAAAACATAATTATTCATATCAACATATTAAATAAACATGTAATCTCATAACCTTAAAATAAATTATACCATTTTTCAAGATTCCCTATATAGCCAACCTAAAAAGCCAAGTTTCTCATTAATCTATTGTTAATTCTTTCCATCATTTAATTCTAATTGGTGTGATGTTGCAGACAACCATATATAAAAGCTATACTCATAAAAATACATATAGTGGTGCAAGTATGGATTGTTCCTATAGAGGGTATCTAGTCTAGTCTTATGCTACGTTAACAAGGATGAGGGGTTTGAGTATAATAAAAACAATTTCAAGAAAAACAACTAAGGACCAATTCTAATTAAATTATTGAAATCAATCAAAAGAGCAAATTTTTGTCTAAGTCAACATCGACCATTATCGATGTAAGTATATATCAATTCACACTTTGAATATTCATTGTTGGAACTATTTTCCTAAAGGTTTAATATAGTAGTAGCCTTAAGAATTAGAGAGATTGATGAAGCTAAACAACACAAGCACAAACGGTTGTATTTAATTTAGTCGAGCGTTCTTCCTAATATCCAATAATTTCTGACGAAACAAATCATTAAATTTTAGTTGTTTCTCAAATTAGAGGGATTAAACAATTACAGATTTGATATCTAACCTAGCAGTAGATTGTAATGAATAATAAACTAATAGGCCTTCTAGTAAATAAACGAGACAATCATGAAAATAAGCAAAATAATAATAATAATAATCTAAATGTTTTTGATTCTGAGGTTTCTACTTCTTTTGAAGGATTACAAAAGTTTAGCCATGCAGAGCCATAATGAAATTTTTTTTGAGATAAGTGTAATTATATTAAAGAAAAAATTGTACAAAAAATATGAAGGACATACCCTAAGATCTACATCATCCTATAACCCAGATCCAATTGACCTTAGGCAAAAAGAAAAAAACAAAAGCTAAATAAAACCTAAAAAATCTAAAAATATGACTTCTTAGACAACAGCTGTGAAACTGGTCAATCAGTTTTATAAAAATAGTAGACATGCTAAGTGGAACTCAAAGGACAACAAACTAGTGGTACCTCATGACTTTAGAAGACGCTATATGGACTTCAAAGTAGCTAGAATCTGGTATTTTAGTTTTTTCTCAACCAACATGAACTAGATAAGCTCAATGATTTCACTAACAACATGATGAAGATGATAAGCTCGGTGAAAAACTTGATTATTCCTCTCATACTAGATGAAGTAAGCCATGGATGAGAGGACTAATTGAGTAAGCAGATACAAGAACTTCTTTTTCTGCCTATAACATGTATGTCCACTGAAGCAAAGGTCGTCATGTTATAAAAGGCCAACTCATAGGAGTCCTGCTCGTGGTAGCCTCCTAAACCAAAGCTAAGAAAAAACACTGAATGAATAAATGATTGTGTGTCTCAACATGCAAGCCAAAAAGGAGACAAATTGAGGAGTTAATGATATGATAAGTATAGAGTTTATCCATGATATTTAGGCGACCCATAGAAGCAAACTATAGGATAAAAAAATATCTCGGGGTATGACCTAGAAACTAGAGAAGGTGATGCACATAATCTACGAGTCTCATGTCTTTAAGAACCTCTCATGCCAAGTCAAAAGAAAATCTCCTTGATAAATGACCCTTTTAGATATAGTGATCTAACAGTGTAATCCAGGGATGGAAATGAATTAAGTCCTAAAAAGACTCAAGCTCTTAATTACCCGAGGGAAAAGACTGAGTGCATTTCTCAATGATATCTGAGACTTTAGCATCCCAAGAACACCAAATAAAGGATAGCAACCTAAAAGGCAAAAGGTTGCAAAATCATAGACCATCTGACAATCAATAATCTAACCACATAGAAGTAGCAGTTCCATCACCAATGTATAAGACAAATTTCCCTTTACACCAACCTCTTTTAAGAAGGATCTTCCTTAAGGACCAAGAGGAAACTAAATGAGGTCTGACATGCCAAAAACATCTACCTCTAAGTAAGATACTATGAACCTATCTTAACCACACTGATGATCTATCCGAAAGAATTCTCTAGACATGGTTAAGAATAACTGCTTTATTCCAAGTCTCAACTCTTGTTATCCCCGAACCTCCCTCTTTTAAAGGATAACAAACTGAAGCCCCAGCTACCTTTGCCCCTGAATGGGAGAGAGGACAACCATTTCAAAAAAATACAGCTACTGTTCTCTTAATCCTCTTGATTATAGAGTAAGAAAGAATAAACATGAAGCACTAGTATACTTGGATATAAAAGATAACATATTTGATCAATTTGAAGGCGTTCAACATAAGTAAAAGAAACTCAAGTCCACAACTTAATCCTGGAGAAAATCCGATCCACCAAAGACATATAGTCATTGTGTGTAAGTTTAGTAGCAATCAATAGGACTCTTAGATATAAGATGGGCAATCAATGTTATGCTTGTATCTAATTAAATAAATCAATAATTATTCGGGCCAATAAATGTAAAAAAAAGAGTCATTAATGATAATTAAAGACTAAACTGAAAAAATTAAGAGATGAATGTAGATTAAAATATTTGATCTCGCAATACGGGTAATGTATCAAGTTATGTTTAATAACTTTGTTTCTTTGAATATTTTTTTTATTTAATCAAACAATTATCCACACCAATAAAACATAAAAAAAATCATTAACAATAACTAAAAACTAAACTTAAAAAATAGAGAAATAGAAGTAGATTCAAGTATTTGATCTCGCATCATGGGTCATGCACACAGTTATGTCTTATAACTTTTTATCTTAGAATAAATTATTTATTTAATTAAACGATAATAGAACTAACTAGCTCTATGCCACAAGTTAGAGCATTTTTTTAAAATAATTTTTTTAACCATGAATTTAAAATTAGTTGCATATTTGACGATATTTTTATATAATATTGAGACGTAAACATATTGGATTTACTTGGGTCAACCCGGGTTGACCTGCAAAAACTGTGGGGATAATCTTGCAAAAAATAAATTGAAAAGCTCGATTCTCAATTAACTCAATATTAAAGGATGGAATCTGTAAAAAGTAACACTCAATTTTTTTTATAAAAAAAACTCACATGAACTCGAGTCAACCAACCAAACTTGTGATACAGGTCATGCAAGTCATTAGATTCAATAATTTTTTGTCCCAAATATTATTTTTCATTTAATTATATGGCAATAAAGCGCATGAGAGTTTTTTGGTATGAACTATTTTTTAAAAGGAAAAAACCAGGACAAGTACGTGACACTGAGATGGAAAAAGTAGATAACTGGTATCAAATGGTGAAATTGTATTTTTTTTAGTTTTAAGTTAAAGCATAAATATGATAAATGAGGCAAAATATAATGAAGTATTATAGATCATTGGTAAAAAATGGTGAAATTATATTTTGTTATTTAGTTTTAAGTTAAAGCATAAATATGATAAATGAGAGAAAATATAATGAAGTATTATACTACAACAAATGAGATGGATTCTATCAATAGAAAAAAAAGTCAATTATTAGAGTCAAACCGACCTAATTTTTCAGCCATTTCAACCTAATTTTAAAGTCATTTAACGTAAAAATATTGTACCAACACCTTTAGAACATCTAAAAACCAATTCATCAACCCCAAAAAACCTAAAAAAATCCAAAATCCTAAAATTAAACTAGGTTAGATTTATATTTCTCGACTTATATATGTTTTTTAGGCAACATTAAAGCTCTAAATAACAACCATCAAACTTTTTTCATTACATGAAACCTATAGATACCTAGAACAACCATTTTGGAGGTCGAAAATAATGTAAATAATGACTTTCTCTTTCTAGTTGAGATTTTATGATGTCTCAAATTATGGACTAAAAAAATTTTATACCAAAAATAAATCCCAAAAATCTAGAGGGTCCAAATAGGTATCATTGAAAAAGAATAATAACCAAAGTGAACTTTTTATGAGAAATTTGAAACCACCAATAATTTTTTTTTTTTTTTTACTTTTGCCCTTTATCGTTTGATCTTGTTCTCCCTTAATAATCTTACTTAAATTAGCCCTAAATTTAGTCCATAAAAGAAAGAAAAAACTTCTTTAAAAAATATTAGGATAAAAAAAAAACTTTGAACAATGAGTTCATAATATTTCATGAGCGTATTCATGATACAATGTACATGATAAAATTCTCAACACCATTTAGAGCATTGCTAATTAATTAATCTTTTATATTTACCAATCCTTAAATTCATGTACATCCTCATCTTTTGAACCATTTTTATTTTATAATTAGTGATATGATGAACAATATTTTTATATAAATAATGCTATGTTTAAAATAATAATAAAAACATATTAAAAATACACATAAATTGTTGGATCATAATTTTGAAATAAAATTTCACAAATTCAATAATTCATATGAAATTCTAAAAAAAAATAACATGTGTTTGGCCATGTATGAAATTGATTTTTCTAGTAGAGGGAACCAACGACCGAAAGGAACATGCTTTCAACGAGAGTGGGTGCCGAGAGGTTACGAGTCCAAGTTGAGTAGCGCGTAGAGTGCATTCAGGTTCTTCTAGAAATCCCAGCTTGTCTTTCTTACCATATTCAGTTCTAGTCAAATTCTACGAGTGTCGATTTCATCTCAGTTACTATTCTTCTAGAAGCCCCCCTCTCTCTCATTTTCTACAGTCAACGGGTGCCGTATTTTATTCTCCCCATCATTTCCTATAGTCAACGGGTGGACAGGTAAGGTCGACGACAAGCGAATCTTCCAAACACTCTGATCAGCTCATGATGAAGAAAGAAACCCCGTTAATTATATATGGTTTTTAAATTTCAATGGGCTTAATGTTAGATTTAGATATTGATCAAAGGCCCATCTGAAATACAAAATAGTTTTTATATTCACTTAATTTTAATAAATTAATAAAGGCTAATTATATTTTATTTATTTTTAATTTCATCTTGACTCTTCTCGAGTTAAGGGTAATATAATATATTATGATATATAAGCCCAAACTATTAATTTTAAAATCAATGGTTTGGATTTTTTATAGAATATAAAAACTATTAAAATACTAATTAGGTGAAATAAAATCATAACCGTTGAAATTTAAATTAATGGTTAGAATAATGTTTCTAACATGATAGGTTATATTATCTTTATTTTTTTTTTAAAAAAAATTGATCCCCTATCCATAAAGTTTCTCTACCATTCAACTTTATTAATGACACTTAAAAAATGGAAATTTCTTGTTAAAAAAATGGAAAATATGTTTTTTTTTTAATTACATAATGATTGTATGAAGTACATAAAATAACAATAAAGATCACATATCTTCTCAAACTCTATAGGTTGGAGTAGTGGGAAATTGTTTTGTTAAATAGCATTAAATACGTTTAGAATACTCATGTGATTGCTTAAGTGTGTGTATATCAAGTTAATCTAGTACAATAAATTGAAACAAAAGCCTAGGATATATTCATATTAAAATTTACTACATGAATCAAGACATAGACAGAGCATAAATACTAAATATATAAAATAATTATTAAACTTGAAAAAATCAATTCAAGTAAAATACTTATTTGTAAAAGCATTTAGAATCAATTTAAGTTAGCAGTATGTTGTTGTTAATTATAAATTATTCATTCTTCAAATTTTATTGTTCCTTCTCTATTTATCATGTTGTAGGTAACACCTCTTTCATCAGAGGAATAGGCAAGAAATTAATTATTTTTCAAGTATTACTAAGAATTTTATATGACTTAGTTTTGTCTTTGAACATAAATCGTGGGATCTCTAATTCACTAGGTAGGTCTACCATTATTACTCTCTTTTATTTTTAAAGTTTTTAAGCTCATTTGCTCGATGAATTATAAATAAGCTCTTTCGATAAATCTTTGGTTAACAAGTCTGTAATATTTTCTTTTAACTTTACATAGTTAATGGAAATAATTCTATTTAAGAGCATGTATTTAACAGTATTATATTTACAATGTAATATCTAGACATACCATTATACATACTATTTTATATTATTTCTATTGCAGATCGACTAACGCCATGTACACAAATTATTGTGGTGAACATGGAATATTCTTTATGAACATTTAAAGCCTTTCAACTTTCTCTTTAACTTTTTCAAGAATAATAAACTTTGATTCTATCATGGATCTTGCTATACATGTTTTCTTTGAGGATTTGGATAATATACCTATTTCATTGAGTTTGAAGACATATCAACTAGTGAATTTTGAATTTTGAATATCAAATATCTAATTTGCATCATTATACCCTTTTAGTATCATCGAGTAATCGGTATAGTATAACATATAGTGCAATGTGTTCCTTACATATTTTAGTACCTTATTTATTGTTTTCCAATTATCCTTTAAGAACATTTGTTGATAATTTTCTTAAGATAATGAGACTAGGACGATGTCAATCCATTAAATGTCTATGTAATTTTTATTTTTAGTATTACATCTGCAACACCCAAGTATTTCAAACTTATTAGTAAATATTTTCTTATTAAACTTGATTGTGTAATCATTATTGCCCAAAATAAACATGTTGTCCACATAGAGACATAAAATGAGATATTCATCTATATTTTTCACATAAATACATTTATCAACTTCATTGTTTTTAAGCGCATTTAATAACATAACATTGTCAATTTTTTCATACCATTATTTATATGTTTATTTCAAACCATAAAATGACTTGGCAAACTTATAATCTGCACTAAGAATTAACACATTCCATAATTTTCAAGAGCTCTTAAACTTATCAACATAACATTCATCATTTTATTTTAGTGTTTACTTTTTACATGTTGCAATGCCATTTTGTTAAAGTGAATAAAAAGTAGTAGTTTAGTGAATAATACCATTTTTAGAACAGAATTCACTAAAAGTCATTTTCTATTCTCTATCTTTATCAATTTTTATTATCTTTATTAACACGACCAAAAGATTGATGTCTTTTTCCAAGTGTAGCAGTGTCGAACTAATAAATAACCCTGTAAGACCGGGGTCGAACTACAGGGAAGTTAATTGTATAAATTATAAGCAACAATAACAATAACAATAACAATAACAATACTAGTATTAGTAGTAGTAGTAATACTAATAATACTAATAATAGTAATAGTAATAATAATAATAATAATAATAATAATAATAATAATGATAATAATAAAGATTAAGAAGAAGAAGAAGTTGATGAGAACTTTGAGATGTAAGATTAAAGTAAGGATTCAACAATAATAATAACAAATGTCAAGGTTAGAGGATCCATTAATGGTATTTCAAACAAGTATAGTATAAACTCTTATTATTCAATTGGAAACCACATATAAAGGAGGTTTCAATCAGATTATAAATTGTTAACATGATTACATTAGTTATCTTATTCGAATAATGCTAATACTTGTAAATGTTGTCAGACATTCATGATTATAACTTATGTTAACAACAAATCAAGTTCCTTTCATA
>Ga0325411_1007018_pt1 | contig 12299 bp, 7 predicted proteins | sample PopdelMetagenome_13_FD_206181 | JGI IMG/M metagenome (GOLD analysis project Ga0325411, IMG submission 206181) | Populus deltoides microbial communities from Bellville, Georgia, United States - Xylem-PdIQD-R4 | ecosystem: Host-associated > Plants > Phyllosphere > Stem > Wood/Secondary xylem... | reverse complement strand
AAGAAGAAGAAGAAGAAGAAGAAAGCAAAAGAAATCCATGATCAAGATCGTTAGGTTGATAATCCTTTTCCTTTCTTTTGCTCATAATCAATCTTCTCAAGATATCCTCTAATTCACTTTGCTGTGGTAAAGCTTCAATCATTTTTGTTTATTTGCTGAGCAATGATGGTGTAACTGCAGGAGTCTTGGAGGGTCACCTTAATTTCTTTAAACCCCTTCATGCATGCGATTCATTATTTGCGACACTAATCCTCGCGTGTGTTTTTAATAATGGTTCATTTTTGTGTTTTAAAATTATTTAAAAAAATTTGAGTTTTTTTAATTTTTTTATATCATTTTAATATATAGATATGAAAAATAATTTTTTAAAAAAAATATTATTTAATAAATTTTTAAATTAAAAATATTTTAAAAAACAACCTTATGGTAATATAAATACCTCTTTTACACTGATTGATAAGATTGAGCACCGTGTATTGACACGCGTCTACTATCTTTTTGTAGCCCAATAAGAAGCTTGCTCCATAAGTCAAGATGGAAATGCTAAAGTGGCATGACAATATAGAATTTTTGTTCAGATAAATTCAGTTATTTATTTATTTATTAATTAGCTACCTTTAGCCGACTTCTAGCCTGTATTGCCTTTATTCTTTGTGTTTGTCCATCATAAATACGATATATAAAAAATCTCAGTTTTAAAAAAATAAAAAATGAAATTGTGAATCAAAAAATCAATTTTTCCTTTTTTTTAATGATGTGGCAGCCGACTTCAACCCCTGATTTCTTTCTTTTCTTAAAGCAAAAGTTCCTTCCGAAATGATATTGTAGTTAATATATAATTTTATTTTTAAATGAACGTAAATCATTTTATTTTAGAGGCATCTAAAAGAATACAAATATCATAAATATAAAGATTGATTGATAATTAAAACGTATAATATATGATCTGAAATGGTATTAAAAATGCATTCGTAATGTCTATAAGTATATATTTATAGGAACAATTTTTTGAATTTTTAAAAATAAGGTTTTTAATTAACCACGTACGTAGCTTTCACTTTAAAATTTGATGGTAACATGCAATATATTGCAATTGTGAACATTTTTTTCCCACTATTTATGGCCATTTTCCTAGGGGAAGGACAGCTTTGATTGTCTACAGTCAATCCCACTGCGGCCTTGGACGCTTGCTTCCCTTTTTCCAGGGGCTATCAGTTCGGCTTTGACAATTCCGGGCCTTTTAGATTCATCGGTGACATCATGTCGTTTCTATCCGCCTTGTCTTTACACCGATCATGTTAGCGTTCGGAAACGCGATAATATTATATTTTTAAAAAAATTAATTTTGTTTTTTATATTTTAAATTATTTTGATGTGTTAATATTAAAAATAATTTTTAAAAAATAAAAAAAATTATTTTAATATATTTCAGCATAAAAAACACTTTAAAAAACAACTGCAACCACACTTTTAAATATGTACATCTCATCCAAGATCTTTTAATGACATGTATCCTATAACATGTATTTATACCAGAATTTTAATAAATATAATTTTTTTAAATAAAAAATATTTTTTTAATATATTATAAAAACATCTATTACTACCATCTCTAACCCCCTTTAAATTTATACCAGCAAAATCAATATATTCTTATTACAATTAACAATTAATTTGAATCATGATGAAGAGTTAATCATTAACAATGGCGGTATTTGGAGAACATAATTATAACAAAAGTAATGATACATTATTATTTGATTCCCCGTTAAGTCAAAACCATCAAGAGAATGATTCATACATACCTAACACTTAAATACTTTGAGTGGTTTAAACGCCTGCTTTCCTTTAATTCTTTTAATTTCATGTATATATAGATAGAGTTTATTTATATAAACAATTAATCCATATCCAAACTAATGTAAATATAAACATGATTTTTCTACTATATTTTTAAATTAAAATTAAAAATTAGGTATATAAGAAATCCACTTATAATCTAGACCAATAGTTCATCACTTCAATAATCCATATTATATTTACTTAAACAGATTATCTATATCCATGCTAATACATATAAAAAAATTTATTTCTTGCAATTTGTTTTTTTAGTAAAACCCTTAACGATAATATAAAAATTAAATAAAATTCACTTACCATATGGGCCAACACTCCAACATACTTCTCTTTAGTTTTCCTTTAGTAAAAGAGGTTGTTTCTTATTTAAAATATTGTGTAGTTGTGTAAATTAAGCCTCGAGACGGAATTCAACCAAGGATTTATTTAACGTTAAAGCTGCATGCGGGAAAAGAAAGAAAAGTAGTATCCTTTTATAAGGTATTTAATGATTATTTCTCATGATATAATTAAAGGAACAAGGAATATATATATATATATATATATATATATAAATATTGTTTATTAATGCCACTAATTTGTCATAATTTAAGACAAGGCCCTCCGTGAAGGCTCCTTGTCTCAAATAAAATTCAGTGAACATATATAAGTGTGCTTGTAACGTTGTTACCAAGAAAAAAACTAAAATGGAAGGGTGATGTTGAACCGTGAAAAATATTTTTTCTAATCATATATGTTCTCTTTATTTACTGAAAATATTTTTTCTAATCATATTATTAAATTAATTAAATTCAACAAAGTAAATAATTTATATCTCATATCTTTTTACTTTTTTTAAAACCCTGCAAGCATTATTTTTTATGTTAAAAAAAACTAATCTTGCTCACTTACCTAGGGCGAACCATAATCTATTTGAATGGTCAAAATTTTAATGTCAGATATAATGAATAATAAACCAGAATTCGCTCTAGCGAGAGCTAGCTGTTGTATGTAGAGGTAGATACTAGCTGCTGGAGAAATTGTGGTTTACTATCCAAAAGGTCAAGTGTCTTGCAGGCGACCATTAATATAAGTTTTAATTCTCAACCACCACATTTGAATGCTCATAGAATGAATGCATTGATTAGTAAAGCCTTACAAGAATCCTCAAAATTAGCTAATTGTCACTTGTTGAATTGATGCAATGCAAAAATATAAAAATGCCGCTTAATAATCTGTAGCTTATTTAATATAATTGAGGATATTTTCACTGTGCAACTTCACCTACGTGAAATAATGAAAAGAATGTTTGTTTTTGTGATTGTTTCTGTTTTTAAAGTAAATTATAAAAAAATTATGTTTGGTAACGAAAAAAATATTATTTATTATTTATAAAACCCATTATTTTTTACATTTTAAACACAGGCTAGTCGATAGCAGCTACAAAACATTCTACAAGCTGCTTCTCCTATCAAAACGTTCTCCATGGTGGCGAATTGTTCTAGTCGGACAGCGTCCGGTCCAAATCTAAATATATTAAACCGGGTTCAACTTAGTAAAATAAAAAAATCTAAAATTTAAAATTTTTTATTTTTAATTGTATTTTATTTGAAAAATTAGTGTTTAATATTATTTAATGACACTACATAAATTAGAAAGATATCATATGATGATGTAGCATTTGTAAAAAAAATGTTATTTATTATTTATAAAACCTATTATTTTTTACATTTTAAACACAGGCTAGTCGATAGCAGCTACAAAACATTCTACAAGCTGCTTCTCCTATCAAAACGTTCTCCATGGTGGCGAATTGTTCTAGCCTGAAAGCGTCCGGTTCAAATCTAAATATATTAAACCGGGTTTGACTCAGTAAAATAAAAAAATCTAAAATCTAAAATTTTTTATTTTTAATTGTGTTTTATTCGAAAAACTAGTGTTTAGTATTATTTAATGACACTACATAAATTAGAAGGATATCATATGATGATATATCATTTGCAGAATTTGATTGCAATTTTAATTTTATTCATGATAATATTTTACATGATGTTGTTGCACGCTCAAGAAACCATGAAAATTATAGTTTTTGTTGGATGAATTTCGCACGTGATGAAATTGTAGATAGTTTAATAGAATAATAAATAACATTTTATGTAAATTATTATTCATTTCATGATGTAATAACAATTGTTAAATTTACAATATTTAAATTAAAAACCATCAATATATATATATATATATATATATATATTAGTTATTTTATAATTTCAATTTGAAAAGTTTTCTTAACCAAACACATTAAACTACTTTTTGTTCAACTTCAATTTCAATCACAGTTTTAACCAAACATATATAAATATTAAATCAACCTCAACCAAAAATGTTTTTTATAAAATAATTTTTTTCAAACCACTACAAAAGTTACCATAATACCAAGAAAATAACAAAACTTAATTTTAAAAATAATTCAGGTTATGAGACTAAACTTGGTTACCTAGCTAAACTTGCTACTTAGATTATGAGATCGTGATAACTTGATTGAAAGGAAACAAAAAAAAATTATGAAGCCTATGTTTCAAAATGAACAACATCGAAGCATGAAATCGAAAAAAAAAAAAGTTAAAAAAATAATATCAATTAATGTTAATTTTTCAAACATGTGACTCGAGTCACTAAACTAGAAGCATTTTATCTGAAAAAATCATGAAACTCAACTCCTAACAACATCAATGTTGAAGGATGAAATAGAAAAAAAAATCAATTATATGAAAGATCTAAAAAAAAAAGCAATTAAGAAAATAAAAATCTAATTTAAAATAAAAAATAAATGAGTTTACAACTTAGATTTTTTGGTTAATGTTCTCTATCCGACGTTTTAGAATGACATTCTTACATTTAAGCCTCTCATGTATGTATTTGCAGTAACTCTTGCTTAATATATTATATTAATACGGGCAATTTGGTTTTTGTGCTTTATAATTTAAATTTTAGCATTAATATTGAGCAACTTATTAATTCTTCTAGATACATCATGTATGTATATATAAAGATTGTACTTTTAAAATCATCGAAAAAAATAATTGATTCACGAGCAAACTAGCTCGAAAATGCCTTTATCATTGTATACAGAGATAAATACATAGATGTTAGCAATAACCTTAAATAACTCCTGAAAATATTTGATAATTTTTTTGAGATATTTAAAATTAGGGATGAGAAAAAAAAATAGAAAAATTAATTAAACTGAAAAAACTGGAAAAAAATGATTGAAAAAACTAAACTGTAAAAAAAAAAATTAAACCGATTAAAATTTATAAAAACCGACTGGTTCGGTTATGGTTTTATAAGCCTAAAACTAAAAAAACCGAGCTCAAACAAAAAAAAACCCGAGCCAAATCGGTTTGAATTGGTTTTTGTCCTAAAAAACCAAACCAAACTGAAACCGGTTGGTTTGAACTGATTTCAGTTTTAATTTTTTTTTATTCAATTTAATTATTTTCTTAGATAAAAATTGAATCGAATCGAAAATGATGACCTACTTGAAATGCATGTCTTTTGGCTTAAGGGTAACATTTAACGAGTCTCAATAATGAAGGCTGATGCTGTTTAGGCTCGAATTGGCCCTTCCTCGAATTAGCATCGATTACAAACTTTTGTTCATGTCTTATTGTCTGCCATTAATGTCACAGAGCTACCAAAAACATTAATCCAAACCCATCGAACTGGAAACATATCTCTATCTGGAAGTCTAATGTTCGATCGCCTTTGTTTCCTAATTTTAGTTATCCAGTGTTAGTGAACATTGGGGGCCCTGGTCTGGTTTTTTTTATAGCTGAAAGTAGTAGAATGTTTGGTATTATGATGATGTTTTTTCTTGCTCGTGAAAAACGAGAAAAAAATCATTTAGTTATTGCCTTCTTATGCGTAATTATATTTAAAAATTTGATTTTATATAAACTAAATTCTTTATTTTATATATAAAAATTCTTTTTACAGCAGTTTTAATGAAATATATATTTTTAAACTTATTTTTATTTAAAAAACCACAATTAAGTGTTCTTTTTAATATTTTTTTTAAACTACTACCACACCAACCATTAAAGTGTAATACATTTTCACAAACTTTAGAGCCACTAGAGATTTATATGGTTGTTAATTTTAGAACTTGTGAGATTAGTCGAGATAAAAAAAACTGACTCTAACACTCATATTAATAATAATAAAAAAAATACAATACACACATTGAATGAACTTATTACATAAACACAGCATCATATTAACAGATAGATGATAAGTGGATGCTGGGACCTTCTCATCTTTAAATTGAACCTTTTCTTTTAATCAATTTGCTTATACGGGTCAGTCTCGAGCATATCTTATAGTGCATGATCTAATTAATTATATACCGACAGTAATTTCAATATGTTCTTAAACAATGATGATTAATTAATACAGGTGTGTGCCCTACAAAACACAATTCATCACCATTATTATTATTTTTTAACTCAAACTGTTGATGTCCCCGCACTCTTTGGTGATGTACAGTTACTTTATTTTCGGGTTTTAAGAGTGTTTTAAAAAAAATTAAAATTTTTTATTTTTTTATTTGTTTTAAATTAATTATTTTAGTGTTTTCAAGTCGTTTTAATGTATTGATGTCAAAATTAATTTTAAAAAATAAAAAAAATATTATTTTAATATATTTTCAGATAAAAAATATTTTAAAAAATAACCGCTATCATAAACATGAAAACCCATATAAAACAAAGTGTATTTTACAATTAATTACTTTCAAAAACAATTATTTTTCACGGGTTGTCTTTACTTTTGTCTGCACTCCTCCTCTGTATATTTTTGTGTTTAGAAAGCCTCACAAATCATAAAGGTTCAACTGTTCAACGGTGTGCACTTTTTATTTATTTATTTTTTTATTGGGCAAAACATTATTGGTCTCTCTGTCTAGGAGGAAAGAGGGGAGAAAAATAATAAAAATTTCCAGAAACGGTCATCAAATCACAAAGCATCGGCACTCTGCTAGCTGTTCTCATTTTTAAGTTTTGTTTATGTTGTCTGCTTCGGTGTGTTCGTTGTCCATGTCCCACATTTCAAGACTGTATTTTAGTCACCATCTTCTTTCGGCCATTTATTGCTTCGCGCCATTTTCTTTTGCTTTTTCAACAGAAACGAGAAAAAAACTGAAAAATCGAGAAAATAAAAAAAATAACTGAAAAAATAAACTTAAAAAAATCAATTATAATTTTAAAAAAACCAATAGATTTGGTTTGGTTTTAATTTTATAACTTTGAAATCAAAAAGACCAAACCAAACCCAGACTGAAAAAACCCGGAAAAAAACCAAGTCAAACCGAAAAACCGAGTCAACTAGGAAAAACAGATCCAAACCAGGAAAAACCGAGCCAAACCAGAAAAACCAAGCCAAACCGGTTTGAATCGATTTTGTTTTCAAAATAACCGAATTGAAACCGGTCAGTTTGAACCGGTTTCATTTTTTTTTAAAATCTTATTTTAATTACTTTTTTTTGATAAAAACATAACCGAACTGAAAATAATCACTCTTATTTTTTACATCTTCACTATAAAAAAACAAAGGCAAACATTTTTTCAAAATATTTTTTACGGCTAATTGTTTGAAAACAAAAACAAACAAGGTTTTTATTTGCGTTTTAGAATTATTATTATTTTTTGAAGAAATGATTTCAAGTGACTCTTTAAGTAATTTAATTCAAAAGACAACTTCAATTTATTAAATTAATTCCTATGCTTGCAAGAATTTCAAAATGCCAGCCTTTTTCACATATAATATTTTCAACCGCATGCTTGGAAGCTTCTTCCTTTTAGTTTTTTTTTTTTTTAAATAATTCCCGGCTGCTCCCACTGTCCCTTCCATATCTCCAAAGTATTAAATGATGCAAATTCTGTGAGGCAATTTAATATTCTCAACAGAAGGGGAGGCATGTGTGAATTATATTCCCATGGAACTATGCTGTGTTTCCCTTCATTTTTTAATACCCATGTTTCCTCACTTCTTTTTTCTTTTTTCTTTTTTTTTTCCAGCAATTTATTTACTATTACAAGATCCCCAAGGAAAATAGACAATCCCCATTGGAGCCTTCTTGCTGGCTGATTTTTACCTTTTGGGAAAGTTAAAATCTAGAGAGTTGCAGACTTCAAGGTTTCAGTAGTGGGTTCCCGATGAATAGACTTTCACATGGCATTTTCTTTCAACTTAGAAAATAAAAAAAGAAGGTCTCAAACTGATAATTTCTGTGTACAAAAGATAGGACAAATTAATTAATAAAAATTTATATTAAAAAGATTTTTTTTTGAGAAATGTATTAAAGTAATATATTTTTTTATTTTTAAAAAATTATTTTTAATATCAGTATATTAAAATATTTAAAAATACTAAAATAAATTTAATTTGAAGTAAAAAAATTAAAATACGATGAAAAGCCTGCTTAAGCACTGTAAAACCTTGATGTAGGAATTTGCAAATTACATAAAGCGGCTAGAGTCACAGCAATCAGTGTCACAGCTCAATTCTCAACTGTAGATTCACTTGATGATGCTGTCATATCTGGCCACCCAAGATTCTAAATATCACAATCACAGTACTGTCCCGTCAAGGTCTCCCCCCGACCCAATCACAATTTATTCTTAACCTTTTTTTTTCCTTAAGCCTCAGGTTTTATATGCATTAATTATTCATTTAATAATTTACAAACTAATTTCCTGTTTGCCACCAGAATTATACGAATACCTGCTCCATGCATCATGGTCGTTAATCACGCACTCGGATGTTCAAACATAAATCAGCCATCTCTCGTTCCAGGGTTGAATGGGGCCCATGCTCAGATGGTGCGAAATCAATCACCATATAAATGGGCCCACATATCATCATCTCTCCTTCTTTTATATATATATATACACAATACTGATTTTTTTAAAAAACTTAAACCTCTTATTTAACTTATTAAGGAACTCCATTCAGAACGCGGATGGGGTTATGTTTTTAAAAAATTTAAATATATTTTATTAAAATTTAATATAATTTATATATTTTGAATTGTTTTGATGTGCTAATATCAAAAATAATTTTTAAAAAATAAAAAAATATCATTGACATATATTTTGACACCAAAAATTATTTGAAAAACACCCATAACCACACTGCCAAACACACTCTAAATTATCAGTTTAAGTTTCATAAATTTTAAAATTATTAAAATTTATATAGTTATTAACTTTAAAATTTATAAAATTAATCGAGATATATATAAATTAATTTAAATATTTATATTAATAAAAAAAATACTATTTTTTTTTCAATAATTAAGATTTTCCGGTTCTGGCAGGATTAGTTATGTCCCTCATCCGCTACATCCTTCTGTCATTAAGACAGCCCTCTCTTATTATTATATTAACATTTATTCATAAGAAAGAGAAAAAAATAATAATAAATTATTGATTTATTCACGAAACATACTTGATTCAATTTATATGTTTTTTATCGGCGTGGTTTTTTGATTTGATTTTCCATGGATTTTGTTTTATTTTATGTGTTCATGATTTTATAATCTTTACATAAAATTTAGAGTTTTCTTTAACTTTTAAAAATAACATACAGAATCAGCTTGAAAAATAAAATATAGAATAAATTAATAAAAAAATAACAATTAAAAAAATCCAATGTTAATAAAGCAATTCAAGAAAAATAAATTCTAGCAATATAAATAAATAAATAAAAAGTTGAAATTTTTTAATAATTCTCTTAAGGTTTTCTTTTTATTTTATATCATTTTAAAAAAAACACTTTGGACCAATCTCTCATTTTAGGAGGCTAGAGTATAATTTTGTTTTTATATTTTTGAATTTTTTTTGATGTATTAATATAAAAATAAATTTTAATAAAATAAAAAAATATTATTTTAATATATTTTTAAATAAAAAAGCATTTAAAAAAAAAACTTCAATCATCACTGTACCTGACACCCTTAGCTAGCTTAGCCACAGCCCACCTCCATCTCCAGCTCCAATCTGCTAGTCAAAATTTGTGTCTGGCTTTTCTTCCTCATGGGATAACACTGTCACTTGTTACAATCCCCAAAACCCCTTTCTCTTTCTCTAATAAAAAAAACCACCCAAAAATCTTCATAACCAAAACCCCTTCCACATTCTTTCATTTGATTTCCATCTAAAATCATGGAGACAATCAAATGTAGATCACTCCCAAACAACAAGAGCAAGATAGCAAGAACATTCCAAAAAGTTATCAACCTCAAGACTGCAACTAGAATTGCTTCAAATAATGGGATTGGCATGTGTATGCTGACACCACACAACAAGTTCGATCAAGATGATTCAAACACCGCCTACAAACCTCAAAACACTAATAATCACAAGAAGAAAGATGCCAAGGCCAAGCGCAGAGCAGTCTTGGAGGCATTGCTGGCAAAGCTATTTGCAAGCATTACTACAATTAAAGCAGGTTACGCGGAGCTACAAATGGCTCAGAATCCTTATTGTAGTGATGCTATACAAGCTTCAGATCAGGCTGTTGTTGATGAGTTGAAACAATTATCACAGCTTAAGCGTAGTTTTTTCAAGAATGAGCTTGACCTTTCACCCCAGGTTACTATGATGCTGGCGGAGATTCAAGAACAACAGGGCTTAATGAAGACCTATGAGATCACAATCAAGAAACTGGAAGCAGGTGTTGAGGTTAAAGGTTCAGACATTGGTTCACTCAAGAAACAGCTTGATGAGGCCATAGCTTTTAACAAGTCTCTTGAGAAGAGACTAAATGCAAGTGGGCCTCTATCAATGTTCGACAACATTCGGTTTTCACTCCTAAATCCAACCCATTTTGTTCAATTCTTGCATCATGCTTTAAGGTCCGTGAGGAATTTTGTGAAACTAATGGTTTGTGAAATGGAGGTAGCCCGCTGGGATATTGAAGCAGCTGCAAAAGCAATTGAACCAGAAAACACTGTTTTCGCAAATCCAAGCCACAGGTGCTTTGTCTTTGAATCTTTTGTGTGCAAAACAATGCTCGAGGGTTTCAATCATCCAAATGAAGAGCTTCAAAGTGAACACTACTACTTCATTGAATTCAAAAAGCTCAAATCTTTGAACCCAAAACAGTTCTTGACTCAGAATCCAGACTCATCATTTGCACGATTCACAAGGGCTAAGTATCTTCAACTTGTTCATGCAAAAATGGAGTGCTCCCTGTTTGGGAATTTAAACCAGAGAAAGCTAGTGAATTCTGGTGGATTCCCAGATTCTGCTTTCTTTAATGCATTTGTTGAGATGGCTAGAAGGTTATGGGCCTTGAATCTCTTAGCTTTCTCATTTGGTGAGGATGTCAGTATTTTTCAGGTAGCCAAGAATTGCAGGTTCTCTGATGTCTACATGGAGGCTGTTACACAAGACTCAGTATTAGAAACCACCAACGCTGACACTGATCTCCTGGTAGCTTTCACAGTGGTTCCAGGATTCAAGATTGGCAAAACTGTGATACAGAGTCAAGTGTACTTGTCTCCGGCGAGTTCTTGATGTTCTCCCCCTTTTCTCTCCCTTTTGTTTTGTATAATTTTGTAATATAATATTAAATCACATTGTAGTTCTATCCGGTCCAGTGATTGCTGCAAAAACCTTGGTTTATGGTAGACCAATCAAATTATCTAGCCGATTTGAATCGATTTGGTCTAATATAAGCCGAGCTGTCATATCAAATCCTGTAGTTAAAAAAAAGATGGTTACAAGTTCATGTACTCTGGCTAGCGGGACTTGACAATTTTGCCAAATATTTGATCTTCACTCGAAGGTGCGGTTAGTAGACTAGACATGGTGGCGCGTGGGGTGGCGCGTGGGGTGAACATGCCTTGTCGCATGAGGGAGCATGAGATGTTTGGACCCACCTCTGAAAAGTGGTGTATGTTCATGTCATTGTATTATTGTAATGGAAAATCAAATGGTGTGGGGAGAAAATAGAAATTATCTTCATCAATTTTTGTTATGTATATGTCTTAGGCGACATTTTCGAAGAGAAATGCATTGCATCGTGACTGAATTCAATCTCTTAATAGCCATACATGCTTTTGCTTTGTAGCCATGGGGTCACAGCCTTGGAGGATCTGGCAAGATTGGTAGTGTTAGCTAGCTGTTCGTCTCCTTCGCTGGTGCTTTCAGGTAGGGTCAAGCAGCACAGAGCTTTAGGTTACTGCCATAAAATGACATTCTTTTAGTGAGCATAAGGTCCATACTTAGAAAGTCTGAGCAATGAGCAAGGTTCACGAGCTGTGTGCGCAGCATTGCCTGCATCTGTTTGACTGCTAGCTAACACGCGAGCACTTCCAACTTGTGACCAGAACTCCAAGCGTGGATAGCCATATGTAGCTCATCTTCTTGTTTCCTGCGTTGAATCTGCATGGTCCC
>Ga0325411_1007017_pt1 | contig 12300 bp, 12 predicted proteins | sample PopdelMetagenome_13_FD_206181 | JGI IMG/M metagenome (GOLD analysis project Ga0325411, IMG submission 206181) | Populus deltoides microbial communities from Bellville, Georgia, United States - Xylem-PdIQD-R4 | ecosystem: Host-associated > Plants > Phyllosphere > Stem > Wood/Secondary xylem... | reverse complement strand
ACTAGAGCTTTAAATTTAGAACGGGTCAAAGACGAAAAATTTACTATAATATAGTGGTGGAGCCTGAAAAAAATTCAACTATTCATTATTGTATCAAAAGTAAACCTTTCGTATTTTGTCATTATTATTTTTTTTTAATTTCTTACACTATATATATATATATATATATGTGTGTGTGTGTGTGTGTGTGTATTATTATTAATAAAGATTTTTAATATTTAATTATATTTAATTAATGAATACAATGTTGATTAATAAATTTAGAGTAAAGATAAAGTTCACGGGATAAAATATTTTACAAAGAAAATTATAAAATTGTTATAATTATGAGATTTCTATTGCATCCAAACATTGTTTTTAAATGTTTCTGGTCTATGTACTATTAAGACAAGTACATATTATGTTCCTTTGTTTATGAAAGAAAACGATTGCTCTCATAAGTTGAGGCATGAAGGATACCTAGAACTAATGTGTAACTGTTTGTTGGATAACATATACATTGAACTGAGTCATATAAGAATTTCATACAGAGAGATCATATGTTTATAGAAAGGATGACATGACTGTTATGTGAGTGATTCTTAGACTTGAAATCACTAAATTATCTTATATGTAGAGTGTATTATAGAATATATCTCTATATAGGTAATATTATAGGCATACTCTTATGTTGTAATCTCCACCATTACTATTGTATGTTGTTTTACACACACACACACATATAGAAAAGGTTGGCTAACCAATAGGTCAAGCCTCCTAATTATTCTCAACTTGGTATCAGAGCCTTCTGCCATCATAACTCTTCTCTCCCTCTCCCCCTTGCAACCAACCTTCTCTCTGCTTTTCCTAAATGGATTCTGCTGCTGCTGCCGACGACTTCTCCCTCACCACCGGTTGTGTAACCTAGCTGGCCAGCCATCTACAAGTTGCTGCTAGTGGTGTCCTTCCTCCACAACAGCAGCCTACACTTGCAAAGCATATCTCTGACTCCTTCTCACAAGCTTCTGTCGTGCCTCTGCATATTATGGGAACACAAACTCTAGCTATCGTTGCTTTATCAAACATCCACCAAGTTGTTTCGTTGAAACTTACAAACATAAATTATCTCTATTGGCAAATGCAGATGAAGCCCTATCTCCTTGGTCAAGGTGTTTTTCACTTTGTTAACGGTTCAATAACGTGTCCTTCGTCTCATGTTTTTGACAGTTCTGCTGGTTCTTCCTTTACAATCAACCCTTCTTTTCTTTGTTGGAAGCAACAAGATCAACTTAATTTGAGTGTGTTACTCTCCTCTCTCTCTGTGGATGTGTTGCATCTTGTGGTAGATTGCCATACCTTGTATTGTGTTTGGCGCATTCTTGAGAAAGCTCTTACATCTCTGTCTAATTCTCGCATCATGCAACTCCATGGTTCCTTCCAAGATCTTCGGCAAGGTGACTCATCGGTAAGTATCTATATGCAGCAAGCCAAATCATTATTTGATGAATTGGCTGCTGCTAGTCGCCCCATGTCCCTTGAAGACTTCAATCTATATGTGTTTTGTGGCCTTCGTGGTGAGTTCAAAGACTTAGTAACGAGTCTTATAACCAAGGCAGAACCGATGTCATATGCTGGTTTACACAACCATCTTCTTACCCATGAATTTCTACAGAAGAACTCTCTTTAGTCCATAGACGCCACTACCTCTTTATTGCCTTCATCTCTACTGCTGCAACCACCACTGCTGCCAACACCACAACCCTCTGCTCATCTTGCTATGTCTCATCACAGCTCAAACTTCAGTGGTAACAAGGGTCATTCTCATTGTAATTGGCATACCAACAGCAATCGCTACATTTACTAGAACAGGGGTCAATCTGCTACTGACTGGCGGCCAAACAATTGGCAGCCGAACAGGCATAACACAGGGATTGGCTAGTGGTCTGGACAACAACATGTCTGCAGCCAATTGTGCTCCAGTTTCGGTCACACGGTTCCCCATTGTCAATTTGATAGCATTACCAGTTGCCCTCTACTCACCTTGTTGTTGGGAATGTTTCTACTGCGACTTGGTTCCCCGACATCGGCGCGAATCAACACGTCACACTTGATCTTGCAGCTATGACCGATTCTACACCCTACCTTGGTAATGATCATTTGCATGTTAGTGATGGTAAGGGCCTTGACATATCACATATTGGACATACTACGTTACATTCCCCAAAATGCATTTTTACATTATCAAGCTTTTTGGTTTCATTGCATCTTCGCGACTACCGACCTATCTCATCGTCATTTGGGTCATCCAACCCCTCGCATTTTAAATTTGTTAGTTTCTGGTAATAAAATCGTATGTCCTTCTAGACGTTCTCTTGCTCAGTGTCAATCTTGTCGTTTAGGCAAGTCGCCACGTCTGTTGTTGCAACCTACGGGTCACAAAACAACTGCCCTACTTGATTTAATATTTAGTGATGTTTGGGATCCTGCCCCCATGTTTTCTTCTGATGGTTTTCATTACTTTTTTATATTTCTCGATGCGCATACCAAACATATATGGTATTATCCGCTTATTGCCAAATCTGATGTGTTTTCCATTTTTCAAAATTTTCAAACACTTGTTGAGCATCAGTTTTCACTTAAAATTAAATCTATTCAAACTGATTGGGGCAGTGAATATAGTAAATTAAATAAATTATTTCAGACCATTTGGTATTCATCATCGGTTAATATGTCCTCATACTCATGAACAAAATAGCACCATGGAGCGTTGTCATCGACATATTGTCGAAACTGGCCTAACCTTTTTAAGCCAATGTAGTGCACCATTTTGATTTTGGAACTATGCTTTTAAATCATCGATATATCTTATTAATCGCATGCCAACTCCTGTTCTCCAAAATAAATCTTTGTTTGAGTGTTTGTTTCGTTGTACTCCTAATTATAATTTTCTGCGTACTTTTGGATGTCTTTTTTCTATTTTTGCGTCCATACCATGCTCACAAATTGGATTTTTGTTATTCTCCATTTGTGTTCTTAGGATATAACTCATCTCATCTTGGTTATCGTTGTCTTGATTTAGCATCTCATCATATTTATGTTTCACGTCATGTTCATTTTTGTGAAAACATTTTTCCTTTTGTGAATTCTGACACATTCACCAGTACCCTCCCCACAGCCTGCACACCTTCCACCCCTGAATCCTCCCTAACTCTTTTAGCCTACCACTTTACCAACTGGCCCAAACAACACCCTTGTTCTGCCCTCTACCACACCCCAACAGACCGCCCCACTTGCCCACTAATTGTGCACCCCCTTCACCCCCATCCAACCCTGCCATATTGTCGCTAGTTGTTTTTTTTTTCAAATGATCATTATGTAGGAACAAGTTCTCCATCGCCAGATGCACTTGCCTTCAGGTCTGCAGCAGCTTTACCAGTGTTTGCTGCACAAACTAGTCCCTCCACCAACTTTCCAGCCGCCCTGCTGCTCTGTGTAGACCTCTTCTTATATACTCTCCAGCAACTTCTAAGTATAGGTTCTTCTTCTCCATGCCCAGCTACTCGCCAACATCCTATGGTACGCCATCCTAGACAACCCAAGACAGGACTGTCCACAGCAAGTACCACCGTCTCTGCTGCCTCCTACAGTCGGATAGTTTCTCTTCCTACTCATGAGCCACTTGTTTTTAATGATGCTAATTGGTATGAGGCCTGGCATAGTGCTATGCGTAAGGAAATTCAGGCCTTACTCGCTAACAAAACTTGGACCTTAGTGTCGTTTCACCCTTCAATGAATGTTGTTGGTGGTCGGCAGGTGTATAGGATTAAACGCCGATTTGATGGTAGCATTGAGAGGTATAAGGCGAGTCTAGTTGCTAGAGATTTCACTCAGCAGGAAGGTATTGATTACTCTAAAACCTTTAGTCCTATTATCAAACAAGCGACCGTCAGATTAGTCTTCTCCATTATCATTTCATATAATTGGAAAATTCATCAGCGTGATATTCATAATACCTTTCTCAATGGCATTCTTGATGAGGAGGTCTACATGAAATAACATTCAGGTTTTGTTGACTCTGCTCTTCTCTATTGGTGCTGATATTTGTTATCTTCTGGTCTATGTTAATGATAATCTGTTTACGGGTAGCAACTCTCTTCTGTTGCAACGCCTCATATAGCTACTAAGCTCAAAATCTAAGCTTCGCAACTTGGGTACTGTTCATTATTTTTTGGGTATTGAGGTTACACCTATTGGTATGGGTCTTATGCTCCGACAACATAAATATACACTTGACATCCTCACTTGGCCTGGTATGTTATCTTACAAACTGGTTGATACTCCTATCTCGACATCCAAAGCTACCATACTGTCAAATCATTTGTTTTCTGATGCTACACGCTTTCGTCAAATTATGGGTGCTCTTCAATAACTCACCTTTAAGAGACTAGATATTTGCTTGGTTGTTAACAAAGTCTATCAGTTTATGCATGCTCCTACAAATTCTCATTGGGATGTCGTTAAATGCATCTTAAGTTATCTTAAGGGTATGACAACATATAGCCTCCATATTACTCGTAGTTCACCCAAACATAACTCAAACTGATCGAACTCAATAAACCCGATAAAATTATAATGATCGGTCAACCAATTTACCGGATTGACCAACCAGTCAACCACTACACAAACTAACCAATCGGCCAGTTTAGACCAACTAGTCAGCCTGTAGCAATAAGTGAACCTGTTGACTATTTGATTGGGATTCTTAGAATCCCAATTTGCTAGTTTTCAATTCTACAAATTACTCAAAAACACAAACTATTCTTCAACAAACCCATAATCCAGACATCAAATCAATTCGTTTAAGTCCAACTAACACCCTAATACATCAATTTAAGCTCCTAAATCATTATATCATCAAAATCATAACAAAACCCTAATCTTTTCTTTAATCCTTCCATAATCAAACCATAATTGAAAATAGCAATAAGGAGGGAGGTACTTGCTTTTTAACCCTTCTTGAAACCAAAACTCAAGTTAAAACTGAAATTCCTCAGTGTATATGGGTGTAAATCATGGTGTAAAGAGGAAAAAAAGAGGGAGGAAAACCATTCTTCTTGAAACTTTTCATTATATACCTAGGTTAGTTTAGGTTTGGTTAGGATGAACCTTAGGTTTAGGTTGGGTCAAGACTATAGGTCTTACAGAAACTGGTCACTGAAAAGTTAAGTCAAACCACTTATAATTTTTTTAATATTTGGAGGAACATGATAGGTTATTAGACACTGTACTTGATCTTTAATTATAAATTAATTAATTGTTAAATCGAAAATAAAATAAATTATTTAATTTATTTAATCATATTTTATTTAGAATTATTATTTATATTTAGAACAACTTATTAGGGAACCTAGTGGGTCACATACATAAGAACAATTGTTTACAAATTAAAATGGAATGATTAATCAAGTGTGACATGGTTGTAAATAAGTTTTAGAAATTGAAGATTAGAATATAATTAATATAGGGGATTACAATTTTAGACCTAAAACAATAAATTAGGGACTTGATTGAATAAGTTTCTAAAATTATTCTAAAATAATATATGTGATATTATCTAAGGGGCAAAATGATATTTTATCATTTATAGGGTTTTCAAGTTTTCCTATAAATAGAATGATATGCCTCTTATTTTCTATATAATAGTGAAAAACTACATTAATTATTGAAACATCTGAAACATGAAAGAAAAGAACTAGCACTCAAAGGTATAATAATCCATCTCTTCTAAAAGGATTCATGAGATTTCTCACTAGTGATATGGGTTACTACTAGAGGCCGGATACTTGGACGACTTGTGATTTGTGACAACCAACTATTCAAAGTCAAAAGGAACATTTGATCTTCAAGTAATCTTCATATAAACCTTAAACTATTCTAGATTTGTCTAACAAGATCTTAATTAGGACTCCCTAAAAAAAATTAAATTTACCTTTCCGTTGCATATATGTTTTTTGAGAAACCCAACAATTAGAATATTATAATAAATGATATAGTGTGTGTGTGAAAAGAGAGAAACCCAAATTTTAAATGTGCTAGTTCTTTTAAAAAAAAGAATAAAAAATGCAAGTTCATTATGAAATAATGTTGTTGGTAATTACCTGCATGTAATTTATATTACTATATGCTGAAAAGAAGGTGATGATAATAGTGTTGTTAAAAAATTGAAATTTTATAATAATTTTCAGAAGCCTAGTAAGTTGTCTTCCTTTTTTTAATGCATGATTTTACCAATTAAGAGCCCCATTTTATGTTTCTTACAGAGGGAGGCTTCTTGCATGGTGCCTTATGGACATACATAGTAGTTGAAGAAATAGTTTATTAACTTTAATTAGTGAATCTTTTTTAAAAAAAGAAACCTTTGATTACTTAGGAACTAGTAGGAATAAACATGTGTGTCCATTTACTTCACATATCAATTTGGTTTCAAAACAATTTACTTCACAATCAAGTATTTTGCCGTAATTAGTGGGTCTTTTGTAAGATAAGTTAAGCACTGCTATTGGATATGTGTGTAGTGATTGAAAACAACTATTTTTTTTATCCCAAATAGTTAGTTTGATACTTTGATTCCATAATTCTGACATCCAAATTGGCCTAACACGTTCCTCTAATTACTTGACTTCCATCACTCTTGACTAGGGGGAAACTTGGCTTAGATTCACTAGATGGTGCTTTGAATCATTGAACGCAATTAGCCTATCAAGTGCTGAACCACTAAAGCTCTAGTTTTAGAACGGGTCAAAGACGAAAAAATTTCTATAGTATATGTATCAAAAGAAAACCTTTCGTATTATGTCATTATTTAATTTTCAATTGAAATGTGACTTGTTAGAATATGATAATATGTGTGTATGTGTGAAAAGATCAACCAATTAATATGCTAGTTGTTCTCAAGAAAACGGAAAAAGATATGTAAGTTTGTTCTGTTAACATTCACATAATATTGTTTGTAGTTGCCCGGATGTAATTGATAGTACTATATGTTAGAGAATTGTTGCCTGTTGATTCCTTTATTGATCCTATTACAAGGAAGCGATCGTGGGTCTAGATATCCAAAATTGTGTAAGCAGTTAAATTGAAACTTGTTTGACCTACCAAGTTGTCAGTAATTTAATTGACCTGAACAAACCTGTTTCAAACTTAACCGAATCAATTACAAGAATGTTTATTTTAAGATTGAAATAATATAATTTTGGCTAAAATAATTGGCATAGTAACCCACAAGTTGACCTAGTAATTGAGGTTATTTTCAAGTTGGTTTCTGGATTGAGTTTGATAATTATGCTTGTAGCTAGAAAGCAATAATGGTGACTATCAAGGGTAAAATTAATTTTTTTAGGGATCCAATTGGTGAAAAAATAAGTTTGAAAGCCTAATTTGGGCTTAATTGAGAAGATTGGAATTTTAGACCAAATTTAATTTTTACAAAGTCAATTGGTTCAAATCAGGGGTAAAATCGCAAGAAAATCAAATTTTTGAGGTCAATTAGGGGTTAAATTAAAGAAATTCATAGCCAATGATCATTCTGAGAAAGGCGTCGAACTCTAGGACCTAATTGATTGAAATTAAGGATGAAATTGAATAAATCAAAACCAATTACCAAAATGAAAAAATGCGTTGAAATCCAGGGCTGACATTGAAGTTCTTTAGGGACAAAATTGCATAAAATTTGAAATTTTTGGCCAATTAAGGATGCAATTGAAAGTAATTAAAAGTCGAAGGACCGAATTAAACTTTGGCCAAATCCCGAAATTAAAACCCTAAAAAGTCCAAAACAACACTGTTTTGAACAGTAAAAAAAAAGACCAAACGATGCATTGTCTGGTTATTGCTCTTTAAGAACATTGGATGCTCTATCTCTCAACCAAATTGGACAAATCATATACTACCATGATGGCCTAACATTGTACTACACCCTATAGTAGGTCTCGCTGGTCAACTGTACCTACAGTTGCCACGACGTCGCTCCAAAGTGGACAACTTAGGCAACCTTTAGCTACTAACTTTTTCATGTCATGATAGCAACTTTGAACCAACGGTTAGGATCCTTCTTGTTCGAATCAAGGGTCAATATTTGCCCCCAATAAAGACAAAGTGTTTCTCTTCCACCCCCTATAAATAAGGGTGCATTCCAAGCTTCAAAGGGGAAGAAATTAGTGCTCAAATTGGCTGAAAATCACCTATACTTTCATTCTCTTTCTCCACCGCTTCCTCAACCACCACAGCCTCCTCCACGCCGTGACCGACGATGACCTAGTAACTTATCAAACCCATCTCCTCTTTGGCGATAAAGACAACCACTGCAAACTTCTCCCTCTCTGTCACAAGTTTCTTCTTCTTCTTGCACCACAATAGCTATTGTTTCTCTCTCCAGCCACGCCGTGAGCCACCAATGCCTCCACCCTCCTCACGCCAGACTAGTGATGACTAATCATACATTTTCCTTTGATGACAACCTTTTAATGATCCATAAAGTTAACTTTACCTCTAATTACTACAAGCTCTATAAAATTGTCTTTGTCTCCATACATATGAGTGTTGGCTTCATTGTATAAATACCACATCTTCTCTTTGGTTTGTATTCACTCGTTATGGACTAGTAATAAAGTGGCTTGTTTCTCCTTTTCTATAACAGGATTGACATTCTCCTCAACCTTTCTATTTGGATTCTAGCAATCCCAAACATAATGTCCCATTTTTGTATAATTGTAACATTTAACTTTTGTTTTCTCATACCTAGATCTTGGATTTCCAAATCTATCTCTTGCTCTTTTTCCTCAGCTTTATCCATGTCCTCTACCCCCCTTTGAAATATGCAGAACCATCTTGCTTTGAAAAAGTGCTTGTGCATCCACATCCTCTTGAATCACATTGACTTTTTCTTTTTGGGCTTGAAATATGCAGAACATCTATATTTTGCGATTCCTTTATCACGAACACCATATAATAAGATAAAACCCATAAGTCCTAAGTTTTATCTATCCAATGATCCTATAAACCAAAATACCATTAAATACCATCATCTGTTGTTTTCTTTTGTAGCTAGGATGAATAAGGAATCCTTGTAAGAAAAATATTTTGAAACATTAAAATCCTTGCCACACTTGGAAACTATGTTACAACCCATTAAAGATTCTTGTAGAACTAGAAGATTCCCAAAACAAGTTGTTACATCCTTGTAGGAAAAGGATCATTGCCACATAGGAAGTTCACTAGTCAAAAGAAAGTAAATAACAAAATTTGTATAGTTTGTTCTGACCTATATCATAAGTCTTTTCCTAACTCCAATTCACTTAAAAGTTTACTCCATCATAGACAAATACCTCTGGAATCCTTTGGTAAAGTTTTAGCTCAATCCAATGGTTGGATTTAGAGTTATCCTCAATAGCATAAAATTGGATGGTAGAAAATTTTATGCCAAAATCCAAAATTGACCTTGCTTTGATCGTATCAGTCCCTCTCTCTTCAAGATGACTCATCCTTGAATCACTAATAAGTTTAATGGAAAATTCATTAGCTTTCTGTTGAAGCCTTTGAAGTTTTTTTCTTTCCTGCACTTGCATCACAACATTATATGAAAGTTTTAGCTGATAATAATTTCAAATAAGCACACATTGCCATCCACTGATATATATATATATATATATATATATATATTTCTGAATGATAACCATTGTTGCCCTATTTTATTTTTAACCTTTTGGCGTTATTCCTCATTTTTATTGAAGTTTGAAGGTCATAAAATAATCTTCTACACTTATCAACCTTAACATTAGGTGGTTCAACTTTAGTAGGAACAAAAGACTTTGGTTGGGTAGCCCCATCTCTTCTTTGATTCAGCCTCCATGCTGATAAAAATGAAACCGATTTGGTTTGAAAACATATGTTGCCCTTTTCTTTATTTGTCTTTCCACCTTCATTGCCATATGGATCATATCCCCCAACTCCACATCATGTTGTAATTCTACCACATTCGCAATCTCTTTATTCAGCCCATTAAGAAATCTAGCAATCATAGCCTCCCTACTTGCAATAGAAGCTCTACTCGTGCTCCCCTGCTGCTGTTGTTGCACCACGCCTATGGTCCCTCCTACAAATCACAGGTTTATCTCACTCAAGCATATGTTTTACAATAACCATATCAACAGCCAATAAGTCTTTCTTTCAGTCATTTCTTAATATTTGAACAATTACTATATAAACCTTGTTACTGTCCAACTATTATTGTCCCACTACTCCTTAGATTTTTAACTATATCTAGAGTTATAAAAATTCATTTCAAGCAAGATTGGTCTCGTTGAAAAGCTAAGACACAAGGCTACGAGTTCTCTGGAGGAAGGAGAACCCAGTTCTGCCTCTAAGACAATCAAAATTGCTCATGAACAAACATCGGACTATTACTGTCCAACTGTTACTGTCTTGATCTTGAACTATTACTGTCCAACCTCTCCTCAGATTGTTAACTATATAGAGAGTTAAAGAACTCTATTTCAAGTGAGATTAGTCTCGTTGGAAAGCTAAGACACGAGGCTACGAGTTCTCTGAAGGAAGGAGAACCCAGTTCTGCCTCTAAGACAATCAAAATTGCTCATCAACAAACATTGGACTATTACTGTCCAACTGTTAATGTCTTGATATTGAACTGTTACGGTCCGACCTCTTCTTAGATTGTTAACTATATAGAGAGTTAAAGAACTCCATTTCATGTGAGATTGGTCTCGTTGGAAAGCTAAGACACGAGGCTACGAGTTCTCTGAAGGAAGGAGAACCCAATTCTGCCTCTAAGACAATCAAAATTGCTTATCAACAAACATTGGACTGTTACTGTCTTCATATTGAACTGTTAATGTCCGACCTCTCCTCATATTTTTTACTATATCTAGAGTTATAGAACTTCATTTCAAGCAAGATTGGTCTCGTTGGAAAGATAAGACACGAGGCTACAAGTTCTTTGAAGGAAGGAGAACCAGTTCTGCCTCTAAGACAGTCAAAATTGCACATCAACAAACATTGGACTGTTACTGTCCAACTGTTACTGTCTTGATATTGAATTGTTACTGTCCGACCTCTCCTCATATTTTTAATTATATCTAGAGTTATAGAACTTCATTTCAAGCAAGATTGGTCTCGTTGGAAAGATAAGACATAAGGCTACAAGTTCTTTGAAGGAAGGAGAACCAGTTCTGCCTCTAAGACAATCAAAATTGCTCATCAACAAACATTGGACTGTTACTGTCCAACTGTTAATGTCTTGATATTGAACTGTTACGGTCCGACCTCTCCTCAGATTGTTAACTATATAGAGAGTTAAAGAACTCCATTTCAAGTGAGATTGGTCTCGTTGGAAAGCTAAGACACGAGGCTAAGAGTTCTCTGAAGGAAGGAGAACCCAGTTCTGCCTCTAAGACAATCATTTCAAGCAAGATTGGTCTCGTTGGAAAGATAAGACACGAGGCTACAAGTTCTTTGAAGGAAGGAGAACCAGTTCTGCCTCTAAAACAGTCAAAATTGCACATCAACAAACATTGGACTATTATTGTCCAACTGTTACTGTGTTGATATTGAATTTTTATTGTCTGACCTCTCATATTTTTAATTATATCTAGAGTTATAGAACTCCATTTCAAGCAAGATTGGTCTCGTTAGAAAGATAAGACATGAGGCTACAAGTTCTTTGAGGGAAGGAGAACCAGTTCTGCCTCTAAGACAGTCAAAATTGCACATCAACAAACATTGGACTGTTACTGTCCAACTGTTACTGTCTTGATATTGAATTGTTACTGTCCGACCTCTCCTCATATTTTTAATTATATCTAGAGTTATAGAACTCCATTTTAAGCTAAATTAGTCTTGTTAGAAAGCTAAGACACGAGGCAACAAGTTCTCTGAAGGAAAGAGAACCCAATTCTGCCTCTAAGATAGTCAAAATTGCTCGTCAACAAACATTGGACTGTTATTGTCCAACTATTACTGTCTTCATATTGAACTATTAATGTCCAACCTCTCCTTAGAGTTTTAACTATATCTAGAGTTTTAGAACTCCATTTCAAGCGCCATTGGTCTCATTGGAAAGCTAAGACACGAGGCTACAAGTTCTCCGAGGAAGGAGAACCGAATTCTGCCTCTAAGATAGTCAAAATTGCTCATCAACAAACATTGGACTGTTAAAGTCTTGATATTGAATTGTTACTGTCCAACCTCTCCTTAGAGTTTTAACTATATCTAGAGTTTTAGAACTCCATTTCAAGCGACATTGGTCTC
>Ga0325411_1007015_pt1 | contig 12302 bp, 5 predicted proteins | sample PopdelMetagenome_13_FD_206181 | JGI IMG/M metagenome (GOLD analysis project Ga0325411, IMG submission 206181) | Populus deltoides microbial communities from Bellville, Georgia, United States - Xylem-PdIQD-R4 | ecosystem: Host-associated > Plants > Phyllosphere > Stem > Wood/Secondary xylem... | reverse complement strand
AAAGCGATAGTTGATCATTTGTAAGTTAGTTGTCCTGTGCAAAGAGAAGACTTTAAGTTAGTAATATTGAGTTTATTAACAATCCTCAAAACATAAAATAAAGAATTAAAGGATGGGAATTTTTTTTAAAAAAAACCAAATAATGTAGAAGCTTAATTAGAAACAATATTGCAGGTAGATAGAGCTAAAATTGTAGATTTAATTAAATAAAACTGCAAGGTAGAGGAGGAAAATGCATGAAATCTACAGTGATTAGTGGTTTGTTTTTAGTTTTTTAGTTTTTTTTTTAATTTTATCCTTTAATATTGATATAAGAAAAAAAAAAAAGAGGTTTTCATTATAACCCTCCTCACAAACCATTGTTCATTGGAATAGTGGTTTGCTTCTTCTTCTTCTTCTTCTTCTTTTACTTTTTTTTTAATTTAATTTAATTTATTTTTAATTTTATCCTTTAACTTTGGGTTTACTAGGTATTAGACTTCATAATTTATTTTAATTTATTTTCTATGAAGTTATCTTAATCTCTTACCCGGATCACAAGTTTGATAGGTTATGGTTAGCTCGAGTTTTTTTTGTCTTTTTAAATGACTTTTATTTTTTAATTTATCATTCAACATTAGACTAATTGAGAATCATATTTCATAACAAAAACTAAAAGAGGAGATGTTTTCATTGTACCCCTTCTCACAAACAACTATTCATTGAAATAATTTTTTGGTTTATTTTTTTCTTTAGTTTTTTTTCTTCAATATTGAGTTTACTGAGTATTGTGCTTCATTATTTATTTTGATTTACTTTTTATAGAGTTATTCTAAATTCATATTCGGGTCGTGGATTTCACAGGTTAACTCAGTTAGCTCGAGTTTTTTTTTCAATTTCACCATTAAACATTGAGCTGATTAAGAATTGGTTATTCATAATTTATTTTGGTTTTCTATTAATGAGATTATCTCAGTCTTATGACCCTAATTACGAGTTTGGTGGGTTAACCCAAGTTGAGTTGGTTCTTTTGTTATCATTTTTTAAAATTTCATCCTCCAACATTGAGTTAATTGAAAATTGAGCTTCTTGATTTATTTTTTGTGGGGTTATTCGAACCTCATGACATCGATCGCAAGTTTGGCTAGTTAACATACGTTGACTTGAGTTACTTTTTCATGTCCTTTTGTTTAATTGAATTTTTTTATTTTATTTTCATTCATCAACATTGAATTGATTAGAAAATAGACTTTATAATTTATTTTGATTTATTTTTCATGAGGTTATCCTAATTTCATGACTCGGGTCATGATTTTAGCAAGTTAACTAGGATGTACTCATGTCTTTTTTTTATTGATTTTTTTCAATTTCATCATTCAACACCGTGGATTGAAAATTGAGTTTCATAATTTGTTTCATTTTGCTTTCTTTAAGGTTATTACGGTCTCAAGACCCTGGTCATAGATTTGGCAAACTAATCTAAATTGACTCTAGTTGATTTAATATGTTGCTATTTCATTTTAAAAAATTAAAAAAATTTTCATCTTGCAATTTTTTTAGTCAAATTATGTTTTCACCAGTCATCTAGCTTACATTTGTACTCATCAAGTCAATCAAAACACATCAAGTTAACCTTCACTTAATTTATTTTTTTTCTATTAAAAATATATTAGAAATTCCTGAATATATTTTTTACATAAAGAAAAAATTAATCTTGGTAGAGGTAAAACATCTAGTTATAAGCTACACTAAAAACATGCCCCATTGGTTCTAAGTAAAAAACACAGAAAGAAAGACTCAACGGAAAAAGCTATTTGCTAGCATGTAATATTCTAAAAAAAGCATGAATATTAAATAAAAAAAAGATAATTAGTCATATTTTTATTATATATAGCCTATGGGAAATGGGGAATAATGTTGAAAACAAAAATAAGCCATGAAGTGTGAAAAAAGAAAGGCAAAAAGAAAGTTTTATTTATTAAGTTTGTGATTTGCTTCATGACATTAGAAATATGATAAAGGTCAATTTCCAGAAGAGAGTGGAATTAAATAAGTACATAGTGGAGTGAGAAGTCTTAAGTTGTATTTGGGAATTAAAAAAGTTATTGTGTTTAATCTCTTTTTTTTTTAATCTCTATATCTTTATTTTACTGTGTTGTACTCTGATTTTACAAATGTGTAGGTATGATTATGTGTATTACTTCTTTAGTGCTTGTTACCTTAAGTTCTAGTTTTTTCTGTAATTGTTGTTTTCATCAAGACGCTCACCTCTAATTTATATTTAACTCATGCAGCTACAATTTTTTATCCCCACTCCATCTCTTACGTAATGGATTTATCTGTCTCCTTCGTATTTCTCTATCACACCCCTTTAGAGTTACAATTAGTTTACATGTTCATGCTATGTTATAGTTTAAATTATTATTTTTATAATAAAAAATATTTAATTCATAAAAAAATATTTGATATTATTATTAAATTCAACTCAACGACTCGAATTAAAATTTTTCAATCCAACTCTTTGCTTAGCTTAAGATCTTTACCAAGTCTTTATCTCCCATACACATAGAATTTATTTGCGGTAATCTTCCAACCTTGGTCCTTAGGCAATTATATCATCACATATTCTTACCCATATTTAGAAGAAAAAAAAACCATGGTCTTAGCTCAGAAAATCTTGCAGAGTTCAGGGTTATTGACCAGGTCTATCTTGATGAAAAATGAATTTTAGGGGTCCATACCCTAAATGAAGGTTCTAGGTCATTACATGAGGGGTAAGCTTTCTACCTAGTATTAAAAGGGTCAATGATCTGCTCAACGACTACCTTTCGTGAAGGCAATATAGGGGTTTACAAGGAATGGTTGAGGCACAGTGTGACCGTCATTATCAAGTAAACGCTGAGCTCATAGTTGAATGTTTCATGAGTATGAACCCCGACTGAAAGTCATGAGGCAGGCCGTTACTCCTCACCTAACCTAGAATTGGGTTTATTGACAAAAATTAAAATGCATGAAGTCATTAATTCATCAAAATGTACTAATGCATGTTAAATGTGCTAAAATAAATGGAAAAAAAACAAAAAACCAAACAATCAAACAAGTAAAACTTAGTCTAACTAGACAAGGCATTCCCTAGTAAAGTCACCATCCTGTCACGGCATGTGCGGCGGTGTCGAGAATGGCGGGCCTGCTTCTTGAGTGTGGTGAAAAGAGGTTTTAAATTTAATCATAAAATTATGATTATAAGGTTCAGAAGTTGCCACTTAGTGTTATGATCACTAGAAAACCTAAAGGTTTATGAGAGTCTGGGTAAGAGACCGGTTGTGCAAAGCAAGACGCATCACCCCCAGTACACCCTACTTAAGGTAAGTTGCATTGTTGTTTAATTTTTATTCTATGTTGCATTTCTGTCCATTGAACTTGTCTAAGGTTCAAGGTAGATCTCTCTTCGTAATGAATTCTCTATCTTATTATGTTAAATCATAACCATTCTAAATCATAACCATACTAGTATTTCGAATAACAAAATAATTTTTAAGAAGTTTTTTTTGTATTTTGGCAAAAATCTAATGGATAATCATAAACTAGTTACGATATTCATTTTTGTATTTTTTTTTAAAACATGATAAAAATATGATTTTATCTTTAAGAAAACATGAATAAAAAACCTTTAAGATTTGGTTACACGCACAAAGATAAAACATATTTTTTTGTGTTTTTGGAAAGAGAAAATTAATTTAAAATGTTTTTGAATTTTCAAAAAAAATTTAAAAGAAAAGTTTCGGAGAAAATCGGGTACTTTCAACATTGTGTCTGTATCTTACAAAATAACTCTACAACTCGATATTATGCAAAATTGTTGAAAAAAAATGCGAGAGACCATAAATATTTTTAAAATGCCCTTTGGAAAATATGATTTTTTTCTTTTTTCTAATTTTTTAATATTGTAATATTATTATATTATTTTATTATTAAATATAAATTAGATTGAACCCAACCCAACCATCTGAGCTGGACGACAGGTCCAACCCAACTCAATCAGGTGGGCCAACTTTCGACCCAACATATTTTTCTCTCTTTGTTTTTTCTACGCTAGGCTGAAACAGGTCCAGCCTATTGTTGTTAATGGCTTAGGGGGTGTTCGGAGAAGAAAAGGAAGAGGAAGGCATGCTTGGATAGAGGAAAAACATTATTGGTGGCGTTCCTGGTGGTGTAGGGAAGTTTGATGCATGGCTAGTGGTGGCGAAACGATGAAGGCTCGACAATTATGGTGGCACAAAAAAGGGAGTGACACTGGCAGATAAAGCCGGGGAGAGAGGCTGATTTTTCCCAACTTTGGCCTCAAATTTCTTCATGTTCAATGCATGGAATCCACTCTTATTTATAGGGGTGGAAGAGGGAAATTTTATTTTAATTAGGGAAAAAACTTGGCCTTGATTCTTCACAGAAGGATATCAACTTTTGGCTTAAAGTGGCTATCATGAATTGTCAAATTTTGACAGTTAAAGGATGCATGAGTTTGTCTTCTTTGAGCGGCGCCGCGACGATTATGGTGTCAATCAACCAGAAATAACCATGCTAAGGTGTAGTCAAATGTCAGGCAATTATGGTGGTGTATGTTTTTTCAAATTTGATGAAGAGACAAAGTATTAAATGCCCTTAAAAAGTAGCCACCCGAGCAACTTTTTTAGGCAAAAAAGAAGAAGATGAATAATACCCAAATGACAAGTCGTCAAGTCTGTTTTTTTTTTTTGGTAATGTTTAGTCAAAATAGTTCCATTTTGGTCAAAATGCATTATTTCATTTAAATAAAATGATGATGTTTTGACTTTTAGGGTTTTCATTTAGGGATTTGACCAAAGTTCATTTTTGTCCTTCGTCTTTTGATTATTTCAATTGTGTCCCTAGTTGGCTAACTTTTAATTTTATGTTATTTTGCCCCTACCAAACTATGACATCGGCCCTAAATTTTAACGTCTTTTTCATTTTGATCATTGGTCTTGGATTTATACAAATTAACCATTAAACTTTCAACTCTCTTCGATTTCACCTCTAATTTCAATCAATTTAGTCCCTAGAGTTCGGCGTCATTTTCAAAAAGGTCTTTGGCTGTAAATTTCTTCAATTTAACCCCCAATTAACCTTAAACTATGATTTTCTTATGATTTTACCCCTGATTTCAACCAATTAACCTTGTAAAATTAAGTTTGGTCCTCTAAAATTCCATTCTTCTTAATTAAGCTCAAATTGGGCTCTCAAACTTAATTTTTCACAAATTAAATCCCTAATTAAATTAATTTGACCCATTTAAAGTATAATCAAGTCTTTGCACTTAATTAAATCATTTAGTTTTACCAAAATTAATTTTTTAAACATAATTAAAATTTTAATTTGACTCATGATTAAATCAAATTGGCCTATTAAAAATCTAATTATATCACTAGGCTTAATTTTTTTTATTCAATAATAATTTAATTTGACCTTGAATCTATATTGTCTCTATAGTTTTAGGTACAATGGGGTACGATTAAGCTCCAAATTTTGTCCAAAATTACAGCTTGATTTTCTATATATTTGAATTTCTCCTCATCATGTTTTTGCTAAATTGCCAATCTTCTTACTATTATTACTTTATTTTTTTATTTTTTTTATTTTAAAAGTAGAAAGGATAAATTTTAGGGAATAACCCAAAAATAGGTTATGACACGTATAATTAGAAAATTCCTAATAGGCTAAGAGGAACTTATCAAGGGCAAGCCTATACTTATAAAATATTATAAGAGGCTGAAGGGACCTATAAAAGGGTGAGTTTGTACTTAGAAAAATTTCTAACTGGTTGGGGGAACCTAGGGAGAAAAAAATTCATACTTAAAAAAACTTCTAAGTGGCTTAGAGAACCCCTAGAGGTGAAGCTTGTACTTATAAAAAATTTTAAGTGGCCAGAGAAACCCTTGAAGGCGAAGCTTGCACTTAGAAACAATTCTAGGTTGTTGGAGGAATTCAAGAAGAGTGAGCTATTATACTTATAAAACATTCTAAGGGTTAAAGCGGGGTGAGCCTATACTTAAAAAAATTCTAAGAGGTTGAGGAATCCTAGAAGAAGAAACTTATAATTTGAAAAATTTCTAAGTGGCCGAGGAAACCCCTAAAGGTGAAGCTCGTATTTGAAAAATTTCTAAGTGGCCGAGGAAACCCCTAAAGGTGAAGCTCGTACTTAGAAAATTTCTAAATGGCTAGGGGTAAGTCCCAGGGGCCGGGTTGTTCTCTATGATAGCGTAAGGCCCAATAACCACATACTTATTTGAGATCATACTAAAAAAAGGGAGGCTTGTGGCTTTATAGTCAATGGTATGGAGCTTAGAAGCCTCTTTTAAAGAGATCACACTATAGTTGGAGGCTTATGGCCTTTTTGGTGATGTTGTGGGGCTTAAAAGCTCACTACTATAGCAATGACATGGGATGTTAGATCCTCCCACTAAAGAGTGTTCATGTTGAAGTGTGAGAGGTATATGACCTCCATAGCGATGGCGTGAGGCATGAAAGCTCCCAACTAAAAGTGGTGAGTGGAGAGTAGGAGGTATATGACCTTCTTAGTGATGGAATGAGGCGTGAAAGACACTCATTAAAAAGTGGTCAGTAAAGTATGCAAGGCCACAGACCTCTATAACATTTTCTTGAGGCATAGAAGCCCTTCACTAGAGAGTGGTCATTTTTTTTTAGTGGAAGGCATGTGGCCTTCTTAACGATTACATGGGACGTGAGAGCCCTCCTCCTAAATAATGGTTAATTTTTTAGAATGGAAGGCTTGTAGCCTCCTTGATGATGACTTGGAGGCATGACAGACCCTTATTAAAGAGAGATTGTATATGAGAGTAGAAGATTCAATATCATTATTAGAGATAGTGTAAGGCTTAGGAGCTCTGTTGACGAGTCATGTCAATTTGAGATTACACTAAAGAGTGAGAGATACTAGATCACAACTGGAGATAACATAAGACCTAGGAGCCCATCTGAAGGATTATGTTTGTTCAAAACTACAATGGAAAGAGAGAGATCTAGGATCATATCTGGAGAGCAGGAGATCCAAGATCAATCCCTAGAGATTTCATAAGGCCCAGGAGCCTTATTGGAGAGTTGAGCCAATTTGAGATTACACTAGAGAGGCGAGAGATCCAAGATCAATCCCTGGATATTTTTTAAAGCCCAAAAGCTCCACTAGAGAGTCATGTTAGTCTGAGACTACACTGGATAGGCAGGAGATCTAAGATCAATCCCTGGAGATTTCAAAAGCCCCACTAGAGATATGTAGATAGAAAATGTATGTCAGAGATAAAATTATTTTATTTTAAAATTAAATTTACTTTCTATCAAGGATAATGTATCCCAATATGATATGTTAGGCCTTAAGGAGCTTGGAGAGTTTAGCGTGGGACAACAATATTGGTCACTATAAATTCCATCCCATGGTAGCTAAAGGAAGCGTGTCTAGAGTACCGACTATGTACACAAGTATTGCAATGATGTGAGCGACCTCTAAAGGGACTTGGAAAGTGTGGAGGCAAAATACTCTCCTAAAGATCATTATGCCCAGACTCCTCTAGGTAGTGTAATTGCCTACAGGTGCCGGGAGCAGCTAAGAGCGATGATGTTAGGGTTAAGTGTGTTACCGTAAATGCCAAGACTTATTGGGGTGGCAAGGTCTAATTTTGCATTTAGGTTGACAACATGGCTTAAGTAAAGACTTGCACTTGGTAGATGAGTTGTTAAAATTCTAATTAGGTAGAAGTGCTCGTGATAACGGTAATAGGTAAATTCATCACGCGCTCTAGCCCAAGTGTGTCATGGTTATGCACCACAGTACCAATCATTATGTCCCAAAAAAGTTCAAGTAGTTTAGAAACCAGGCTTATGTGTTGAATAACCAGTTAATCACTTAGTTCTAACAATTTGAATCGTTCTCTCTAACTAAGATGTCTGATAGCTTGATGTAGGAAGTCCAGATGACACTTAGCTGATAAGCCAAGGTGATTTGTAGCTAGTGTATGGTAAACCGAGGTAGGTGGTAACATGTAGCTAGTGCATAGTAAGCAAAGATGAATGGTAGCAACTAGGTGATGCCTAGTAAACTAAAGTGGTTGGTAGCTGGTAACCAGTAAGCCAATGTGACTGATACTTGTAAAATGTTCTTTTCCGTTAATAGAGGACTCTTAGATACTTAAGTATCTTTGTAGTGTGTGAGAGAGAGAGAGAGAGAGAGAGTAATGATATTTTAGAAAGATAGACCTTGAAAATATATATATATATATATATATATATATATATATATATATATATATATATATATATATATATATGAGAGAATGGAGAAGAATATGAACCTAGAGCTTGAAGAATTTATCAGGTATTTATAGCCCATAAATCTTGTTTTTTTATGAAAATGATGGGCTAAAGAGTCATTTCACTCTTATAAATTAATGTGATATTTTGAGTTGTATTCCATTTAAAATAATACTTATTAAATTAATATAAAATATTAAGATCCATGAACATTGAGCTTGGGTGTGTACTTAAGCCCATAAAGGGTGCAAGCCTAGAACTTTAACTGGCCATGTGCATCCTTTTAGGCGCAGGATGGCTGAGCCCATCTTGCCTGGAACCATCCTTATTCGGCTCAGGCAGCAGCCTGAACTCATCTATATATATATATATATATATATATATATATATATATATATATATATAGAAACAATATATAATAGAGAATATCAAATTGTTTAGCTCCATTTAATAACACAGGCAACCGAATATGCAGGGGCGAAGGGAAATAGAAGGCTAAGGTGTGCTTTAGCCCTAAACAAGTCCAATAATCCACCATACAAAAACTTTACCTTCTGCCCTTCACCCAAAAAAAAGAAAAGAAACTCTTTTAAAGTAAAAGAAAAAACAGGTTACCTTTAACGGGAAGAAGAACCTGTAGCCCTGCAACTGCAAGAGACTTCAGCTAAGAGCAATTATAATTTTGAGAAGCCATTCTTGCACCTTGCCAGAAAACTTCCCTGGTAAAAAAGTATCATCATTTCAATCTGAATGCTTCCCCCCTTTTTGAAATTCTGTTTACGCTAAGGCCTAGCCTAAGTGATAATATTTGAGATTGTTTTGTGACTGTAGGGATCCTAACTTGCATTTTGTTGAGACTTCAGCCTTGGCTCCTCCAAAAGTGCCTGTCGACCTTGGGCAAGGAGCACAATAAGTATTTTGTGTTGTTTAAGATTAGCCTGGCTGTATCAATCTTTTGCTCTCTATTCTCCATGGATATTTAGAAAAACCCATAAGAAAGGAATTTATCAGATTTAATAAAAATTAATTCGGTCTGCTGATATGAATATAGTTTTAAATGAGCATGTTTTAACTTTGGGGTGTGGCTCAACTGGTTAGACCTTAAGTTGGTTCCTTAGATATCAGCAATTTGAGTCCTACGAACCTTTGCGTCACAGAAGACTTGCATGGTCATTAACTTCAAAACCCATGAAATTAGTTAAGGTGCACGCAAATTAACTCGGACACTACCGTTAAAAAAAAATATAAGCATGTTTTTGAATCGCAATAAATGTTAATTTGAAGTGAAAAAGAGAATAATACTTTATAATTTATAATGTTAGCATAAAAGAGAGGGACAGGTTATATTCCATGGTCATGTAATTTAACCATTGAAAACATGGTCATAAAAGCGTGCAATGAAATTGTGAAGTGAAAGCAAAAGGTTAATTTGATACTTTGTCTAATGATGATTCATAAGGGAATTAACGAGGATTAATTGGTTACATAGAACACCCCTTCCAAAAAAAAAAAAAAACAAAGGTTTTTAAAACAAAAGACAAGACATGGAAGCAATGATTCAGGTTTCTTACAAAAGCACTTTTTTAAGATTCTGTGTTTGATTTTTTAGATAATTTTTGGGGTTGTAGTTTTAAAAAAGTAAATTTTAAAAAAATATGGTTAACTGTGGTTAATTAGATTTAGATACGTGTTTGGTAAAAATTATGATTGAAGTTTATGTGTAGCAAAAAACATATATAAAATGTTTGGTGGAAGTGTGGTTGCAGTTGCTTCTCAAAGTATTTTTTACTTGGAAATACATTAAAATATTAAAAAATATATATTTTTGATATCAGCGCATCAAAATGATCTGAAAACACAAAAAATATATCAATTTGAAGCAAAGAAAAAAGTAAAAAAAAAATTAAATTTTTTTAAAAGCGCTTTTGAAACGCAAAAACAAACAGGGTTTTACGAAACTCAATTAAAAAAGCATGTAAAAACTACTGCATAAAAACTACATTTCAAACTCAATTTTTTAGTGGGTCCCGCAGTATAAAACGCAATTTGGTTTGTTATAAAACACTTTGCTATGTTTGTTTCATTGTAAACGCAAAAGCCAGTGAAAAAAAAACGCAACCTACATGTTTCAAATACTACTTTTTCAACACTAACTTTTTTTTTTATGATATACTCACTTAATATAACTTGTATATCCTCATTATGTGAGATCAGGGTATAATGGTCCTAGCAATATATGTGGTGCATAAAACAGAATACAAGTTCTATTTCTTAGATATTGCCCTTATGTATATTATGTACAAGTTGGTGTTAGTTGCACCGACTAGAAATGAGATTTCTATTTGGTTATTTTAAAAAAATGACAATCTTTATCAATCTTATTAGTACTTCTCTCAAACGTCATACTGAGTTACATTCTGTTTAGGCTATAGAAATTGCATAAATGACAACTAATGGACAATGCAAGATTAAGAGAAGAGCTAATCAATTGGTAATTTACATTGAAGTGAAACTACTCGTTGGAGCTGTCATTTTAATTTTATTTTTAGCTTAATAGATATGTATGGTGCAATTATTATCGTGCTTGAAAATATAGCTCAAGAAGGATTTTTAAACTCTATAAGTGGAAAAGCTAGTGGTTGTTTAAATGTGATGCGATCTTTTAAATTTATATTCATCTTACATTTGATGCATAAAATAATAGGAATTACTTATTTACTTTGTTGAGCTTTGTAACAAAAACTCTTGACATCTTAAATGCAAATGTCAACTACTAAAACATTACTTCAAACTTTGAGAGATGTTTTATTTGATCTTCTCCTTGCACATATGCAATATGATAGCAAATAATATAAGATTTAACATACCACATATGAATGCTTCATATAAAAATCATACATGTTGTTCATGTCAACAACATGAATCGATGATAGTTTACCAACACTATCATTATGATATATTTAACTCAACAATAGATTTTTAGTTTGAAGAGTTAAATTATAGATTCAGTAATGAGACAGTGGAACCTCTTGTACTTAGCTCTATTTTAGAACCTAATGACAACTCTAAGTCATTTAAAGTTGATGCTATTTGCAAGTTTAAGAAATATTACCATGAAGATTTCAATGAATAAGAGATGTATTATTTGAGAACTCAGCTATAACACTATCAGATTGATGTGATTCATTATAAAAACTTTCAAAATATGTCTATCATTTTCGAATTATGTCGAGGATTAGTTGAAACAAATAAGTCGTAGTACTATCATTTGATTGACAGGTTGATTCATCTTGTTTTTACTTTACATGTTTTCACTACCATAGTAGAGCGAACATTTTCAGCTATGAAACATGTTAAAAATATGTGTTGTAATAAAATAGAGGAAGAATTCTTAGCAGATTTTATGATGATTTACATTGAACGAGAGCTTGCTGAAGATATTGATTCGGATTCGATTATAAATTAATTTTATTCCACATAATATCTAAGGATGCAATTTTGATAGTGTAGTTTATTTTTACTTTTTTTTTTAGTTTTATGTACTTTTAATTATTTAATTATTTTATATTTTGTGTTATGTATTTGGATTGAAATTTTATTGTTAATTTTATAAATTTATGTGTATGAGTTAACGATGGATCTTGAAAAGAGAATTATGTGTATTTGCTTTAGTAGCACACGGCGAAAAAAAAACTCTGGCACTGACCTTGCGTACATGTGAGTGCTTTATATCAAAGTTTCTTTGGGCAGAAAAAGGAATCGTCATCCATCAAATTTACTGAAGATTGAAAGTTACAGCAAGACCAACAAGGTGATGGTTACAGAAGACTATAAAGGGGAAAAGATCCAAAAACAGAGGTTTCCTAAAATAAAAGGCTATCCAAGACAAGCGACGTAGTCCTTGTTTCCATGAACAGCCTGCCTTGCTAAACTGTCTGCTACTGCATTCGTTTCTCTCCTTGTAATAAAAACAACATTTCCATAGT
>Ga0325411_1007013_pt1 | contig 12303 bp, 15 predicted proteins | sample PopdelMetagenome_13_FD_206181 | JGI IMG/M metagenome (GOLD analysis project Ga0325411, IMG submission 206181) | Populus deltoides microbial communities from Bellville, Georgia, United States - Xylem-PdIQD-R4 | ecosystem: Host-associated > Plants > Phyllosphere > Stem > Wood/Secondary xylem... | reverse complement strand
CCTGTTTTATATCTAATATATATATATATATATATATATATATATATATATATATATATATATATATATATATATATAAAATCGTAGAGATAGATTGGAGTTTGGGGATAAAGTAGAATTAAGGTTGAATGCTATGTTTATTAATCTGTTCGCAAGCTAATTCACAGAGGATTGGAAGGTGGAAATCTATAGGTTATTTCCCTGAATCCAATTTAACTTTTTCATTCGAACATGATAATAGATCGGTTTCCTAGATCTCTGCAAGAGTCATCATAAAATCTAACGATTTTTTCTGTTAACTTCTTTCTTCAACTACTGTCATTGGATGAAAATTAACATGCAAAAAAGATATAAAAAATTTAAATGCTATTAATTAATAGAAATCAACTTCAATGTAAGGGTTTTGAAAAACGAGGTCTGCCCTATATTTATATTGAGAATGCACCTAGTCTATAGTTTATACAGGAAATTGCTAGGCTAGCAGTATAGGAAGTTTGGTTACAAGATGATCACTCAAATAATATAGGAATTTTTTCTCTTCTTTATTTGGTAGGAATATATAGTATAGGATATTTGCCTAGCTACAAGCTTACAAAAGTATTTTCTTTTGTTAAGAATGTTAATGTACATCAAATTTGACTGCAACTACATATTTAAGTATTTATCACTTCTATTTTTCAGAACATTTTAATACAAAAAGAACTTGTAAATTAAAGAAAGCAATGATATGAAATTATTTCAGGTTTTAAGGTTAACTTCTACAAAAAAGCTCCAAGCTTATTATCATCAAACATCAACAAAGTAGAGAAAGCTATAGGACAATTCTGTAATCCAAAAGTTATACCAATGTTCATAAAGTTTATATTATAAACATGTAGTTATGGTTAACTTGCAAATAACACATAAAATATATAGAGATTCTAGCGTGAATATTAAGTATATATCCAAAATAGTATAAGAGATTGAAAAACAATCATAGTATGCATACTAATTATATAATGAATTAACTAAAGAAGACCAAAATAAAGCATTTACTTGTTGAAATACTTTAAAAATAATCAAGCTTTGTTTTTGTAAATGATTAAAACTTTATTGTTCCTCGTTTGGTTCAAAGAATGTTTGCAATAAGACTTTCAAGATTCCAAGAGCAACATCTTATTTAAATGCATTTTTAAATAAGGTCTATAAACAAAAAATTATATAAATCAAATATCTTTAAATAAAACTGAATCTAAGCTCTAAATTTGAAGGAAAACCAATACTTAAAACAAAGCTAAAAAGGGAGAAAACTTGAAAATCTAAGGTGAGGAAGAGTTAAAATTATGGAAAAAATAGTACAGAAAACTCTTCTTACAACCCTTTTTTTATAATAGATTTTTTAACCAAAACTAATAAGAATTAATTATGGTAGATACTAAAATAAATTTCCTCTATTATTGGCTTTGGTTACTCGTCATAATACCAAAACTAATCTTGGTTGTTTTTGGTTGTAAAGAGCTAAAAAAATATTCAAGTTACTGAAGAGTCAGTTCTGAAAAAAAATAAAGAAATTGATTAGACATACTTGGATTAGATAAGACAATTGACCAGACTCAAGTATAAAATTAAGTTGGTAAAAAAAAATTATAGCTCAAAGTTTTATTTTACAATACACCTAGGCTAAGGTCCTACTTGAGTCGCATGCATGTGAGAGTTTAGTTTCAAATTTCACTGTGCTTTAGGTCTTCTCCCCTTCAAAAACTTAAATGCCTTTTGAGCTTAAATGTAACCATTAACCATGTTTTCAACAAAATCTTCAACGTTCGAAGTCGAAGAATAGAAGAAAAAAAGCAAGGAGAAGAAGGAGGAGGAAAATGATGTTTTGTTGGTGATTGAAAAGGATTTGAAGCAAAGAGATATTGATATTGCTAATGTGTCTCTCTTTTTAACCCTTTCAAGAGTTATGGGATAAGTTATGAAGAAAGGATAACATATTCAAACGATGTTGTGCTCATGGCAAGTTGAATAAGAGATTAAGGAGGAGATGCCAAACCATGATTTTATCTCACTAGAGTTGCCTCAAGAAGTCATAGAAAAAATTGCTTCTATAAAAGGGAAAGATGTGGAGTTAGTGGTGGAGAAATAATTAAATCAAATTGATATAAAAGATAGTGACAGTCTTTGTTGATCACACATAGACAAGACATATATAGAAATTTCTTGAAAGATAAAGAAAAAAGTGTTCTTAGACATGGTAATTGTTTGAAAGTAAAGATTCTTTAACCCTCCATGAATATAGTTAGTGATGAAGTCGAGAAAAATCTTCACACAAACAATGAGTTTTTCATAGGCTATGATTTTAAGCCAAGATGCGAGCTTGATTATGAGCTTTATATTTGGATTCAAGTGTTTTTGAGAAATTAGTCATTCGTGGAAGGAGAAATTCTTTTATACTTAAGTTAATAAATGTAGAAGAGAAAGGAAAAAAAATAAAAACATGAGAGAAATATTAAATCTGAGAAAATTATGATTTATAAGAACTTATCTTGTTTATCTGATAACTCAAGATATTTTTAATAATTTTTGTTATGTTAACTCATCTTGAAAGATGAAGAGTCGCACGATAATTGATTAGCGAAAATATTAGTGTATATCTTTTATTGTAGTACCTTTCATTTTATTGGTGGATAAATGGATGATTATCAATTATATAGTGGTTAGAAAAAAAAATTGTTTGAGAAAAGAGATACCTAACTTATATTTTGAATGTGGTGCGTATTTCACTGTAGACTATTGCCTAGAAAAAAAATATACTTCAAAAAATATATATTAGTTAATCATGAAAAATAGTGTATATACAGTGAAACGTGATATTAGGATTCCTCAAAAATAAAAATAAAAAACACATTGAGACATGCATGGAAGCAAGGAATTTTGTGTTGTACCAGACCGGGACCAAAAGCTGAGACACCGGGAGAGAAACGAGGTGCTGTCCCCACTTGGGTTGTCAACCCAAGCGAGGTGGCTCCGGCCAGTATCATGGTGGCAGTGGTCAGGTGGAAAGGAAGATTCAGCATATTCTGCTAGTCATCTTGAAGATATTGATTAACAACCAAGTCTCACACCCATGATGGGTTCCTTTTTCTTCTTTAATTTATTCTGAGATCTTTGTTTTTTTTTTTTTCCTTTTGATGTTTAAAGTAATCAATATACAGCAATTGTGAAAATCGGATTATGGAGCAAAGTATTCTGATTAACAATTTTAATTCATCATAGAATGGATTAGCCTTTAACTATAATAAGAGAACTGTGAGGAGAACAGCGGGCAAGCCTATAAATTTTATTAAGCTCAGAGCATGTCAAAAAAAAAAAAATACATTTTTTCTTTTGGCAAAAAAAAAATTACAAATTACAAATTCTGTATGACTGTAAGATCCCCGGGCATGGGATAGGGTTAGAGCTCCTTGTGGAGAAACAATGGCTGATGTGTTTGTATCCTAATTCATGAACTTCCGGCAATTTGGAGCTTTACATAAACATGGAACTTTGAATTCATCGGGCTCATCAGGATCGAACAAGTAATCGTACCTGCCATATGCAACTAAATTTAGTGAGCGATTGAACAGTTGAAAATTTATGAACTCTGACTGACAGGCAAGATGCATACGTTAGCTCGTCGCCAGCAGGTACATTTGTCTTTGCAATAAGGACTATACGACTTTCATTATCGCCCACACTCATGATCCTTGCATAGCAATTTGGCATACACTGGAACACAGGAAAATAGAATATACATCATGATAAGGAGAAAAGTAACACTACACTTCCAGCATAGAAGAGATAAAACATGTTAGAATTGAAAAATTGTAAATGCAGAAACGAAAGTTCAACTTGGATGCGACTCACAGAATGGTTTATTAAGCGCGCTATGTTTCCTTTATCCGTGGCATCTACCACTACCTCTTCGCTGATCTTGAAAAGCTGCGAAAGAAAATTAGACCACAGTTTACCTCAAAAAACGATGAAGGCAGAGGAACAAAGGGGAAAAAAAGGAACAAAAGCGAGGAAGGTGGGGCAAGCATGTTCAGCTTATAAAACTGCTTTGAATTTATTGGGAACCAGTATGATCGTAAGCAGAGGTTAGGGTGGTTACTACCACATAGTTTGCATCATCTTTTACTTAATACAAAGAGTAAAAGAAGAAGATAACTTACATAGCAGTCTTTGCCTTCTAATCGATAGCGCACCTCCCTCAGATCCGCAATACTGCCTCTCACTTGCTCACCCCGATACTCAAGAACCTGGAGACAATCATGTATCAGTGATGGATTGTATTTCAGTTTTGGTGATTACACGCACATGGAATTCACATCTGAAAATCACATTTCAAGGTTTTCTCATTCATGAAAAAATCATATATACCATTTCTCCTTCTTGAATGTTTCTTCGTGCAAAGAGGCCCCATCCATGTATTCCAGATCTCCCAAAGCAAACTCGGTCATTTTCAGTTCTCTGTGATCATGTGTACATCCAAGAGATACTTAGAAGGCAATCTAGAAAGTAATATTATTAACAGAAAGATGGAGACCTACCTGTAAGTGGTAAAGCCTTTCCCTGAAAGAAGAAAAACTTTTCGGCTCCTCTACTACCTGTCGAAGAATAAAACCAAGCACATTACCACTTCCTTTGTTTCTCTTAGTTTCCATGTCAAAAAAGTTGAGAAGATAAAAAAAAAATATGATATAATACTGAAAGGTAGGAAAAAGAAACTTTACTCTGAATGCATTCAAACTCTGTATCTCTAAGAAAGGATGATGACAAGGTCTTGTCAATCGATGGTAAATAGCTTCTTCTTCTGTTCGCTGGAAAATAAAATAAATAAATAAATAAATAAGGGGAGGATAGACTTGATCTGAAGAGCTAGGAACTTCTATTGTGGTTGGATTTGGAAAATTCACAAGAAAAGGTTTTGTGAAGTACATGTATCATATGTATACTAGGTATATCAATTCTGTTGCTATTCAAGGGAAAATTGTAGCAAGTTAAAATGGCCGTGTAATATGGACAGTCAAATAAACCAGTGAATGAACAGCCCACGGCTAGTAAGACTACAGCTTAATTCACATTTTCGTTTGATTATCTAAACTCTATAGTCTAAACCAGCTATTGATGATAATAGCAAATTTCAGATCCATATAAAATGCCCACAGTTTAGGGAATATAATATGCTAACCTGCAACTCCTAAGTATACCTGTTCATAGAGCCCCAACATTTATTTCAAGCACAAATTTGATATTGATCAATTCAACCAAGTAACAAAACCAAAATATGTTTCCATAATTACATCCATCGTTTATTCATTCTTTTTAACAGCAACAGAGCACTTTGTTAGCCATAAATACATGATGAATACATGATGAATTTGGCTCCATAACTTCCTGAATTTTTTTTCAAGGCAACAAATCTAGCCAATTTTCTCTTGCTCAACTGGTCGGTCTTGTGATTTTTTTCATGTCATAGATCTTGTTTGTGCTTTGTTCCTTGTATGATCCCCTTCATAAGAAGTTTACCACCATGTCTACTTCTTAAAAGTAGGGGTAAAAGAGCATGAAATGGAGCCTCCCAGTTCACAGGATTGGATTAATCAATTATCAGCCCCGCAAGCAACTCTTAGAATTTCTAGACAATCCCCCCCAACCCCCAACCCCGCCACCCCCCCAATAAAGTACCCAGAATATGCTATGACCAACTACAATATCATGTTCAGTTGACCTAACCCTCTTGTGTTTTATAAATGCATCGCAATCCCTGTGAAAAAAGTATGAAAGAAAAAAAGAAGATATATCCACACACACAAGAAGAGATAAGCAGGGAAACAATTGTTTAGGTACCTTCTTGTTGCTGTTCACTCTTTTGAAGACCCGACACCTCGCAGCAGAGTGTGGCTCAGACTTAGTAGCTTCTTCCATTGACTCCTCTTCAAGTTTTATTCTATTAGATGAAATTAGCCTTGTACCAGCCTTTTTCTTATTTTGAACAAGGCTTTTGGCAGAAAACACTCCTGCAGGAGTCTGTATGATCAAAACCGTGTCCGGATTTGGAGCCCTGCATCATGAAAGAAAACAATAAATTATTATAATATAGCTATAAATGATGTATATGTTTCTTGACAAATGTGAAGGTCACCAGAGGCTTTAATGTGCAAATTAACTCTAAACATCGAAGTATAGGAAGAGGAATGCTATTGGTTTAATCATAAAATATAAGGACTCTGTACCTGTGACATGCACAATATGAAATCATTCTTGTTGTCTGTCTCCCATTTTTCTCCAAGCAGTGCAACTGCGATTTAGAAGGAAGATAATTTAATAAGAAAGAGAGGATAATTGAGAGAGAGAGAGAGAGAGAGAGAATCCGATCCATGCCAATTGAAAGCTCAATAACTTGAACTTGTGAAAGAATTTTGCCAGGTGAAAAATGGTATGCATGCATTTTGCATGACTGGTAAAACAGGTGCATACAGCAAGTATTCCAACCCAAACCATTTAGGAGCAAGAGCAACTCACCTCCATGCGATATCCTGCCCTCGAAGCACACATTGCATGGTAATAAGTGGAACACTTGCAACATTGAGTACACGAACCATGAATTTGTTGACAAATAACACAAATCTGGAGTTCCAAAAAAAGCACAATCAGAATTCATCAGCTATGTTTACAGATGCACCAAAGAGCTCACAAATCATAATTCATTGGCATATAGTCATTGATTAAAATCAGTAAGCAGAAAATTAAAGCAGGTTCAAAGCTCAATACAACAGCAAAAAATGCAAAAAAATTAAATGTAAAACAACCAACTTCCAACTTATTCGCCACATGGTTCATGAGTAAAGTAGGATGATGCTTTAAAACCACCAGTCCTCACATGATGCTAATTGAACTTCTACAGATTCCCGGGTTAAGTATGAGATGCATAAGATTTTACAAGTTAAACTAGAGCAGCTCCAATGCAGTTTTTATGAGAATGAATATTCTACCTTTACAAAAGAATTTGAAGGGATGCTTAAAATTCCAAGAGCAGGTTCCATCTTTTCATCACTTGCAAATGAGACTTCGGGTTGAAACCAAGCACATGTAACATGAACCCATAATGACTCAACATCAGTTGGCTTTAGAGCACCACCTACAAAAAATTGGGAAAATAGATATAAGCTCAATGAAAAAAAAATCACAGCCTACATGAAAAGCAACTAAAGAAATTCTCATATGAGTGTAATAAACCTATTAGTACATAGCAAAACGTTTTTGGACAAATAACAGAGAGAAACTCGTTATAAACCACTTTATGCAGAAGCAATCTATTTGTAACTGGCTCAAACCCAAGATGGAAAAAGAGAGATTCACTGCAGGATGACCAAAAAACAAACCTTTAACAGGACAAAGGCAACACTCCCTCCTAACATCTGGTGTTTCACATGCTTTGCAAACCCAAGAAGTAAAATCCTGCACGTTTCGTGCTCCATAACATTCTTGATGAACAGCTATCTGACATCTGACAGATGGGTAGAATAACAAGTGATACTAAACATTACTATGAAATCTCCAGCCAACAAAAAAATTCCTTGCTCTAATTAGCAGATATATAAGCAGGACATTGTTATCCTCTCTTTTGGGGTCATTTATTCAGCAGACTGCATCAAATTGTAGCTGAAAGCAGATGATTGCGACAAGAATGAACTCTAATGACTTCATAATATTTAAATTATTCTCCATAAAGTTCTTTTCTTGTTAAGATAGCTTTGTTGCTTTAGACGTCAGTGGAGATTTCTCCAAGTGTCAGAAACATGTCTAAAATACAGTTCAAAATTGGCTGAAGTGTCTTTAGCACCAAACATTTCCACTAGCACATAGTATTATGTGCACAGTAATTAGAATCCCTATTAAAACAGTCACAATACCTGTTGCAGATAATAATCTTGTTGTAGTCCCAATCTTCTACCCATCTACAAACTGCACAACGTTCTGTTGTCCACTTTGTAAAAACAGGATCGTATCTCACTGTCATGACAATGGTAATAAAAAGCTCATTGAACAGAGCGAGAAATTCAGACAGTGTAGCTCAAGATAACATACTGATCAGGTTGTATCTATGCTAGAAAAGAAACATGCCTTGTAAGAAAGCAAGCAGCTTCTGCTTCCGCTCTTTAATGGAAGGTCGTTTTTGAGGTTTAGTAGATGAGGCATGCGCATGGTACTCTGCTAACTGCATCATCTGCAAAGTCCAAGAGCAACTCTAATGTTCGAATTGAAAATGATTGTAAGAAACTAAGTTTCATGATCTTTCTTTCTAAAAGCAAGTAATATACTTTTAGAGGTACAGCACCATGTAACCATCAAGAGACACAAACTTGTAAAAGAAAAAAGAAATATTCACCGGATACGGATAGATGCTCAGAAGATTTTGTACAAACCCAAACTTGTAAAAGAAATAACAAGTATCCACAGGATAAGGAAAGAGGCTCTAAAGATTTGGTACAGAACCAAACTTGTAAAAGAAATAAGTATCCTCAAGATAAGAAAAGAAGCTCAAAAGATTTGGAACAAACCCATTGCTCTAGCAGTAGCATGGAATCTTTCACCCTAATACTGATCCTCCAATTCTTAATTTTGGAACCTGTGTGCTGTTCCCATTCACTAAGGGCTTGCTTTTCTGAACCACAGAACCCACATTTGCAAACAACCCTAAAAGAAGAGAGACAAAATCTGTAAATAAACTTGACAAAAACACAGGAACCAAGGAAAAGGGAATTTCCCAGAAAGTGCAAGTGCTCAATATTCATGCACTTGTGAAGCTGTATTCCTTCTTACATGTGTAGACTTGGGAAATATGTGCCTTCCATTCCTGAGCAGATAACAGTAACCTTATTAGGCAGCGCTGGTTGACCCTTAATTTTGTTTGATCTGTGCCAAAGGCTCTAAGATATTAGATATAAACCCTTCAAATAAATTGTGAATAGAAAATTCAAAACCTTTTGTTTCTTAATAAAAAAACAACATCAAAAGGAACCTACTTGCATTTCAGCTGCGATTTTTCTGAATCTGACAATTCAAAATTAAATTTTGCTTTGCAAGTAGGGCAGTAGTAATCAATGCCCCCCAGATCCTTCATGCAAGAAAATTGACAAGGAAAGTCAGAAACTTCCATCTATGTTCTCATTATGCAGGTAGAAAAGAAAGTACAAGTACGGAAAGACCTTAAAACGATTGCTGGAAATCCTGTCACACTCTGCATGGATCCAAACTTTACAACCATCACAACGTGCCTGATTCAGAGAGAACAAGAAGACCAATTTGATAAGAAATAAACATTAGTTATGAGCAGAAAAAAATCACAACTCTAATATAAGTTGTAGGTTGACTCACCCAGCTCCCACTGTCTGAATGATTCCAAACCTTCTTGCATATGCCACAAAAATGTTTTGATTTTGTTAGCTGCAATACCAATTATGCAGATGTAAAAATTACAAATAGCCAACACACATATGAGTTAGACTATAGAGACAGGAGTTATTGCATAAAACACTGAAGAAAATACAGGTGATACCAACCCTAGCACATTTTTTACATAAGAACTGGCCACCAGGGTTTGAACACTTCATTTTCTTTGCAGTTTTTAAAGAAAGGCTCGTGCCACAACCTTCACAGGGTCCCTTGTCTTTATTCTTCCAAATCATGTCCTGCATCAGAGAATCCCAATTTTATGAGATTCAGAAAATGGAAGGACAAACTAGCGCTTCCTATTTTCTTCTTTGTTTTTATAAAAATAGAAACCTTCATTTGAATCAAAACCTGAAGAAAACTGAGGAAAGCTAAAATTAATGTGAAAACATATAGTTCGGTATCTCAGGTTCCATCACAGGAAAGAACCAGTGTAAAGAAAAGTAACAGCTGTTTCAAATGATAAGCTTCCTCGCTAAACTCCCAATCAAGGAGTTGTACAAATCAAAAAAATTTGAGCACGTTTTGGTTTATTTTGTAAAATGGTAATCACAAAATCTTTCCAAGAAAAGTGGAGGGCAAGAAATGTACAATTATACTGCATTTTGGTATCTGCTCTTCTCAGTGCAAAAGAGACTCAGAATGTAGGGCTTTAGGAATGGTATTCCAAGTTCCCTAACTTGCCAAACTGTTTTCATGTTTCTAAAACTCCAAGAACTAAAAGGGAAATTACAGTTCAGAAAACAGAACAGCTCTGCTGCTGAAAGCTGGGAGTGGGGACACCATCCAGATTCCAGATCAACACTCCCCTAAAATCCTTCCAGAGGTGGGGACACCATCCAGATTCCAGATCAACACTCCCCTAAAATCCTTCCAGAGGCGATAACACTAGAATGGCCCCCTAATCATTACGAGCAATCAAATCAAGCAAGCCTACACTCATGTGATAAAACATCCAAATTCTGATGCAAGCCTACTTTTGACGGCCACAATATTGAGAGATCTGGCCCCCATATCTGTATAATTCATACATTTTCTGAGCCTGCTAACTTGGTAAATCTCAAGGTATTGATTGTACCAGGTGCCAGGGATCAAAATTCCATTTACACCTAGGAGTTTAAGACTTTGAAGCCTAAGCACAGGACTAGAAAGAAAGAAAATAACAGACAAGGGAGTTTCAAAGAAAAGAACTTAAGAACTACACCATGAAACTTGCCTGGTTTGGAGAATGAAAGTCCTGATCCTGGTTTGAGCCAGTAGCCTCCTGAAGGCACCTATACACAGATTCATCATAAATCGGATTCCCAGCTGCTGTGTTCATATCTTGTATCAACTTCTCGGTGAACCCCTGTTCAGCCAGAAATGCCTCCTCAAACGCCATCTGGAAATCACCATTGAAGTCATCCAATTCAGACTGTTCCTGGAACCTAAGCCAAGAAAAAAAATTCACTTAAACAGAAAACTCAAATCCCAAGTTACCAACCTATTCGACAACAAAAACAATGACAAGTAACACACCTGTCAAGAAAATCCATAAACGGAAAGATCATCCCTCTCTGAACCCAAGCATAATCCTGGTCATGATCATTCAACTTACCATAATTAGCAATCACATCCATCCAAAAGATAAAAACACAAGAGGTCCATATATCCAAAGTAACCTCTCTTTACATAGCAAGTAATTCATAAATTTAAAATCCACACATACCCTTTGATTCCCATCATTTCCAGAGCAACCAAAAAACATCACACAAGCTGCATCAGCAATACAAGACCTCAAAACCAACTCGGGTGCTTGTGTCATTGGATCAATAACAATAGCTGGCCAAAATGGATATTTGTTTCCCGACTTCGCCCACACTATATCCCCCGAATAAAAATCCTCCGGCCCAAACAACTCATCTTCTTTCCTCTCCCCACTACTTGAATTCAAAACCCCACCACACTCAGTATCATCCACCACCAGATTCTCATGCACCGAAGTAAGCGTGCTACGTGAACAACTCGAATAATACTTCTTCATATCAAAACCACCCTTAAACTTCACTTCATCATCCTCTTTCTCCTCCTCTTCCTCACACGTATCCACATGCTTGCCAGCACAATGCCTGCTTTGTTTCTTCACTTTACTAACATTTCTGCCCATTCTACGCAATCCGAAACCCATTTTCACTTTCACTTTAACCTTTCTACTACTATTACTATTAAATTGAATATCATAATCAACATCGTCATCATCGTCATCAACAACATCTTCGTCGTTATCATTATCATTATCATTATCACCAAAGCTATAATCATGCAAATTAGTCTTACTTTCTTTTCTCCAGATTTCAATAACTGAATCATTAAACCTCGAAGGCAATACCTGAACTCTCCCTCTCGATGTCCGCACTAGCGGTGGTCGCGAAACCTCCACCGTCCGATTAATATTACAATTACCATTGTCATTCACCGCTCTCCTCTTCGTTGAATCTCGGGCATTGGATTCAGGTGGCGAGCATGATACCTCCGTACACCAAGAAGCAGCAGCAGCGAATCCATTCAACGACTTCAAACTCACCGGAATCACACCGGCGGCGACCTCGCGGAGCAGATTGAGAGGATAATAACCACTACTTCCGTGGTGGCTGTTGCTCTTTAGCTTGCGTTTCTTCCTCCGAGATAAAGGTGAGTTGTCGTCTTCTTCACAAGCTGAGTTGTCGCCGAGTTTGTTACACCGTTTTAAACTCAGCATTTGAGATTTCAAGTTCCGCTTAATTATCATCGTCGAATCAAAACCAAAACCAAAATTGATTTCAATTAAGCACCGGAAACCCTAATTTC
>Ga0325411_1007012_pt1 | contig 12303 bp, 4 predicted proteins | sample PopdelMetagenome_13_FD_206181 | JGI IMG/M metagenome (GOLD analysis project Ga0325411, IMG submission 206181) | Populus deltoides microbial communities from Bellville, Georgia, United States - Xylem-PdIQD-R4 | ecosystem: Host-associated > Plants > Phyllosphere > Stem > Wood/Secondary xylem... | reverse complement strand
TCAATTGGTGTTTCGGTTGCTTTGTATCCTAACAACATACTTGAATTATAACCAATGTCAATTCAAACAAAAACACAATTGACATTAAAAATATGTTTTTAAGGGACATTGACTATAAACCATGATGTGGAAGCCTGGTTCATTGTAAATCGTATGAATACTTGATGCTAAATAACCACCAAATCAGCAGTTAAATTCATCAATACATTAAAGAATCTTGAATACTTGAATACTTGATGTTAATCGTATTCAATACATTAACACTTTGGGATAATGTTCTCAAATCATCTGAAAAGAAAAGAATCACACATTCAAAATCATCAACAAGTTTCTTTTCAAGTCATCCCTGCTTGATATTGTCCGAGGATTTTATCATCTACATAAATAATCAAGATAATAATTTTACCTTCTCTTAAACGTTTATACTTGACTTTGACAATAACAAGGACATTTTACAAACTTGTCAAAACGCTCAAACCATGCTTTTAAGAGACTGTTTGAGGCTATATAAAGACTTTTTTTTTAGTATGCAAGTTTTATCTCTGTCAATTTTCTTTTCAAACCTAGGTGGTATGCTTATAAAGACTTTCCTTTCTAAGTCTCCATCTAAAAAAACATTTTAATATCCAATTGGCGTAAGGAACAATTAAAATTTACAGCTGAAGATAATAACACTTAAATTAAGTTTATTTTAGCTGTTGGAGCAAATATGTCCTTATAGTCAATATCGTATATTTGAGTGAAGCCTTGACTTGTAGTTTTCTATGCTTCCATGAGCTTTGCATTTAATTATAAATACTCATTTATATCCTACTTTCTTCTTTTCCCTCGGCAAGCCAACTACTTTTTAAGTGGCATTTTTATTTAGAGCATTCATTTCTTCTGTAACTACTGACTTCCAATTTAGATAATCTAGAGCTTATTGAATATTTCTTGAAATAAATAATTGAGATATCTTAGAGGTAAAAGCTCTATGATTATTAGAAAGTTATTGGTAAAATAAATATTTAGTAATAAGATGACTCGTACAAGATTAGACTCCCTTTCTAATAGCTATAGGTATGTCAAGGTCTATAAGTTTATTATTACAAGGAAAAATAAATGCAAGAGTAGAAGTAGGAATACCTAGAATATTCTTGGGACGATCTTTTAGAGAGTATGGTTTATTCACGTTCAAAACAAATATGGGTATCCTTTAATTTCACCACATATATACATCTGATCATATATGTATTGTTGTTACTTGCTACAATAATGAATACAAAAAGAGGATTTTCTTAACGCTTGAAGTCCAGACAAACTTGTTAATGTAGCTTCGTAGATTTGTAGCTACTATAGCTAAGCTTTTGAAGGAATTCCTTCTTTATAGCTAAGCTACTGAAGGGCTTCCACCAGTCTTTACTTAGCGTATAGGAGCGGAGTTGAGACTCTCACACTCATATATACTATACCAAACATACTCTACAAGTGGATTAGTTAAGTGATTAAATCGAGACTTGAGATGAATCACTTTTCTAAAATCTAAAGAAATTGTGTTAGAATAATATGTCTTTCTTTACCTTTCGTATGAGTTCTTCTTCTAGTTTAACTTGAAGCTCGGGATTGGAATTAGTTTGATCCTTTTCTAGTTTTTCAATTATTCAACAATTTTATTTTACCAAGTTTAATGTTAGTCAGATTAGTCAACATATATATGTTTCGATGCAACAATAAGATGTTATTTGTAATTTTGTTGGTTGGTTAATTGGTCACATTTTATTCATGAAATAGGTTGGATTGATATTAGTCTAGATACAACAAAATAATTCTCTTAGATCGAATAAGTACATTCAATCTAATAAGTATCTTGTGTCAGAATTGAGAATTTCTATAGATTGCAATACATTTACACCTGACAATGATTTACTAGTATTTTCATTTGTTTCAATACCATGAACATTCTTTTCTTTAGATTGTGATGTTGAGAGAATATTATTGTTTATAATTATATTAGGTAATGGAACAAATATGTCCTAAAATTCATCATCTTTCCTTTTTTTTTATCCCCTTGAAAATGATTTTTGGTACAATAAAGTTGATTTTTCTATAAAAAAAATTCATACTTGCATGAATTTCTCTGGTTTGAGGTTGTAACATTTGTGTCATTTTTTGTTTGGGGCATATCCGATGAAAACATATTTTTCAACTTTAGGATAAAGTTTAGATTGAAATTTGCTTAGTATGTGAACAAATATTGTGCAATTGAAAACTTTTATTGGCAAATCATTTATATTCATGTATGAGAAAAATATTTTTTTAGGCAATCTAATGGTGTAAGAAATTTCAAAACTCGAGTAGGCATCTTGTTAATCAAACATGATTTTGTTAAAAGAAGTTCACTCTATAAATACTTAGTAATACTTATAGAAAACATTATGACACAAGCCAGTTCAAGTAAATGTTAATTTTTTCTCTTAGAAATTCTATTTTGCTGAGGAGTGTCATAACATATAGACAGATGTTGAATCCCTTTTTCTTTCAAGAAATCCCTTATATAATCATTAGAATATTTTGTCCCATTATCATAATGAAGTGTGTTAATTCTTGTCTAATATTGGTTTTCTATCACTTGGTAAAAATCTTTAAACAATGTTATTATCTTACATTTTTCACACATAAAATAAACCCAACATAATCTTGTGTAATCATATATGAATGTCATAAACCACTTTTTTACAAATACAATAGTGATCTTTGATGCAACTATCGCAACCAGTGGTGAAGGTTAATGAGGTTTATTATAAGTTAAAACTCTTAAATAATAAAAATACCATAATTATAGAGAGACCCAAAATATTTATTTTTAATTCATCTATGTCTCCACTTTTCAAAAGGCTATTATAACTCTTTATATAGAGAAAAACTAAAAACCCTTTAATAATACTGAATAGGAAAAATAAACTAGAAAAATTATTCCTTTCAATAGAGAAATAAAACTAGAAAAGCACAATAATATATAATAGGAAAATAAAAATAGAAAAAAATAAAATTATGTAAAGAAAATATTTATTTTCCTAAAACAGCTCCAACATTAATCTTCTCGGGTTGGAAGAAAAACTTATCCTTAAGTTTAGACCTCAATCAACAACCTTTATGAACCACGCATATCCTTTTAATTGTGGGTCACCGCATCATGGGTTCCTAACACAATATCTTTGTATAGGCCACCGCATCGTGGGCCCTAATACAATACCTTTGTAAGGGTCACCCCACATTGGATCCCACTACTAAGATTTTTAATAACAGTAATTGACACAAATGAAAAAAAACACACACTAGTTCTTAGATGTCCTTTTTTATAGGGAAAATTCCTAATCCCCTCATATAAGAGCACGTCTTGTTATGCAACTTTTTTCATCTATGGTTATTTATCAAAACACAACAAAAAACCACTAGAAATAATTGAGCTTTGATACATATCCTTTATGACCTCTAACCATAACCACCATGAATCGTTGGGTTTTGATATCATGTAAATAAAGAGTATTATTTGGAAATCAATATATTGACTTAAATTAAAATAGTTTGTACAAGGTTCCTATTTAAATGAGAATAAGACATGAAACTAGGAACTAGATCAAATCATATATCCAAATTAGAAATGACTTCTAATTTATAGGAGTTGACTAATATCAAATCTATCTACCATTATAGACAACCTAATATAGAATATTTTCATAACATATTTCCAGTTCCTTTGATATGAGTAGTAGACCAAAAACAAATTTGAAGATGTTGATGATCATACGATAGAAAAGATGAGAGGGGTTGCGGGATTTAATGATAAGATTTTATAAGATGATCTTAACGTTGATATCAATAATAAATAGTTATTAATTTAAAAAGGCTCTTGAATTAAAGGAACCTAAAATAATGTAGCAAGTAGAAGAAAAAAAAAAGGCTAAATGATATAATCATCTTGAAGAAGTGATGCGTGTCACTAGAAACCGTGGAAATATGAAATTAAAAAAAAAAGAATAAATGAATCAAAAGAAGAATAAGGAAGGAAAATGTGATAGACAAATCTGGAGGAAGGATCAATGGTCTATAGGCCTAACAAGTAGGTATAGAAGGTAGTTGCATGATCAAACTTCTTTGAATATAATTCAGATAAAGATGTTCCTTATTAACATGAGTAGATAAGATATTCATTAGATAGCAAGAATTATTTGCAAAGGAAAAAATAAATAGGGCAATTACAAGTTTTATAGGTGGTATGTATAGTCATGACATTGAGCACTATAAAACTTTAAAAAAGAAATTGAAAACTTTATTGGGGAAGAACTTTTAAAGAACCTTTTAAAGTGAGAATATACATAGTTTGATGTAAGACATGATTGTAAGAGAAATGATATGATAAAAACACGGAAAGAAAGAACATTAACTAGAAAGGATAGATAAGTCCTAGTTACGTGGATGAAAGATTTAAAATAAGAGATAGGAGTTAAAGTGGAAGGCTTGAGAAAAGTGAAGGGATCTTGAAACAAAGGTATAGTAGAGTTATCGATGCAATTATTAGTGGCATAAGGATTACAAATGGAAACTTGGAAAACATAAAGACCTATGTAAGGTCAGTTATAACCATTAAGTCTAATTTTATGAAACAAAAGTTAATGGAGAAAATATCATTAGGAGTAAAAGACGTGATATATGTGACATTCTTATGGATGATATAATAGTCAAAACAAATATCATTAGAAATTTTATAGTGTGAAGGATATTTATTTTTAATGGGGATTAATGTTGATATTTTATACTATGATTTTTTAAGCAGGGAAAGGTTGATAAGAAAAAGATTAAGCAAGTCAATATGCCTTTACATACATTTTCTAGAGAATAATTATTTTAATAGGTTTGATATCGCTTCCACTTACTATAGAGATCTCAACTATGTGATATAACATGATCCTAATATATTTTCTAGTTATAGAGAAGTTATCATTTGTAAATGTCAAAAAGTTTGGCTTTTATTAATGAATGACTATTTGCATTGTTAAAGATGAATTTATTTAGATTGTTATTTTATCCAAATTAAATAAAAAATTAGTCAAGTTTATCTTATAGGGTATAACATTATTATTTTTGTAATTATCTAGTTTGTTTATATAAATGATTTAAGAAGTTCAAATAGGTTTTATTAAAAACTGATAAATACAGGAATAGGATTGGTGTCAAACCAAAGGGGAGACAATGATGCATACAAGGGAGAGGAAGCATACAAGCAACTAGCCAAGCCAATAACCCCGTCAATTTTTTTTTAACTATTCTGGAATTTTATTGATTTTTTTACCAATAATAAATGTTGAATATTCTGGTCTGTAATAACTAGAATATGTTTTTAGCATAGGAACCTCTATGTTGAATACGTGGTGCACTTTAAACTTGATGTATATAGTTGCATAACAATATCTCATGCATAATAGTTTTTTAATATAATAGTTTTTTAATATATTATGAACTATTAGGATGCAACATGTGAAGTTTTTCTTAATAGGTTATGAATTATTTGCATGAAATATGTTAGGAACTGATAAGATATTATTGCATAAATATTATTAATTTCTCTCTTGCTATATAACATTGTTTCAATTGTGCTTGTAGAAATACTGTAATGAAGTATTTGTTTATGATCAAACTATCAAAATTACTTACATACTAATTCATCCTTATAATGTTTTGTCATAAATCAGACAAAAAAGGACATAGTAAATGTCAAAATGTTTGGCTTTAATTAGTGAAGGACTATTTGCATTGTTGAAGATGAACTTGTTTAGATTGTTAGTTTATCTAAATTAGATAAAGAATTACTTAAGTTTATCTTATAAGATATAACATGATTATTTTTGTAATTATCTAGTTTGTTTGGATATATTATTTAGAAAGTTCATATAGGTTTTATAAAAAAAAAAAAAGATACAAGTTATCCAAAGATAATTGTCAGAGAACTATTTTTTTGAAACATTAATAACAATCTGTTAAAAATGTAACAGACTAGGAAGCTTGAAGATAATGTTTATCAAATGTTTTTATCCGTATCTCTCTCTCTCTCTCTCTCTCTCTCTCTCTCTCTCACACACACACACACACACACACACACACACACACACACACACATATAAAAGGATAATATGAAGCATTAAAGAAGTGAGAGCAACACTAGGTGGAGCAGCGCTTGTAGCGGAGCAAGATTGCCCAACCAGTTAAGGAGTTATATAGAGTTTCACAGTATATACTCTTGACATATGAGTAGAGTGTGAAGAAAATTCTCAATGAGAATTGTTCGCTTAAGAGCTGAAGAGCTTGCAAACTCATAGGGGGAGTTCTTGTGTTAACTATTAGCAACTGGATGTCCCAATTAGAATGACAATTGTTTGAAGATCTTCAAGTGTTCTGGCAAGCTACTGTGGTAGAAGACAAAACATAGTGTTTGTTTTGACAAATAAGGTAATATAGTTAAAAAATATTTGTAGTGAAAAATATTCCTCTTGTAATATTCTAAACTAGTTTATTTTTTTTATTTTGTTTTTTTTTTAATATGATTACTAATATGTTATTATTTGACAAATTAGTCTCACTAGACATGAAAATTTATTTATCAATCATTGATTTTTCAATCAATATGCTACCTGTTATTTGTCTCTTTCTTCCAATAAAGAGAAATTACTATTAGAAATTTAATGCTAAGCAGAGGCAAGTAATAGCCTCGCAAATCAAGAAAAGCGTGAAATTCTTAACTTGATTTAACATGTTAATAGATGAAAAGGATAATGCCAAGAAACTATAAATTAGGTAAAAACAATAAAGAAAAGCAATAAAGAAAATGATGATTGTAGTAAACATGAGAAAGAGAAGGTAATAAATTGTAGAAAGCTTATATATACAATTGATCATCTTTTTCAGCTAATAGACGAGCTATTTATAATGTTACTTAGATTGAGTTTTACATAAACTATAGCTAAGATACAAGATGACTAATGAATAAAGATAGAATTTCTTCGACAATGGAGGATCTGTTTTAGTAAGATAGACCTTTTTTGAAAAAAATTACACAGCATAGACAAGATAAATTTTAGTTTTATAAAAATAATCGGATAAAAGTTTTTCAATATGAATCCTAATACAATTTATATTTTTAATTGTGCGCGTCCTCCTAGTAATTTTATGTGTTATAATTATAATTATCCTATAATATTCATAAATTTGCTAATAGGACTTGATCTGCGATTGGAAATGTAAATTCTAATTTCTTGATTGATGGTCAATTTTAACTTTCTTTTCTGATTTCTTTAAAAATACAAAGTTAGTCATTATTGTTTTTATTAAATTACATGTAAATGTTTATTTTTATATGATAAAATGATAATGAAGGAAAAAGTTAAAAAGCCGTACATGAATAGTAATTAAGCACATGACATCCTTCTCATAGATTATAAAATCCCATAATTTGATGGTCTAGCTAATTGGCTAGAGATCCAAAGTGTTAAAGCAAGATTGTTTTACATTAATACGTATTTTTTAATCATATTTTAATTAAATTCAGTTTTCCAATTAATCAAAAGACTGACTATTTATGTTAGACTTAAATCATTGATGAGCCTTTTTTCTTTTTTCTTATAACGTGACAGAGAACATACATACATATATATATATATATATATATATATATATATATATATATATATATATATATATATATAAAACAAGAAACAAGGAGAAAGAGAGTTGTTTGCATTGGTGTGTTATAATTAGGCGTGTGAGGAAAGAAAGAAAGAGGAACGGAAAATCAAAGATGGCTGCGAGAGAAGGAACCGACCACTTTATTTAGTCATGAGACGCCACTTTGCCCAGGGAAAAATTGAAGGAAACCTCTAGATAATGAGGTGTATGCATGTATGAATCTACCTGTATAGGGACAAGTCTGTGTGCCATCACATGTGAATTTATTTATTAACTATTGATCGAAGAAGAAAGTACATTAAGAAAACTCATGAAATTAAAAAAATTATCAAAACATAATTAAAAAAAATACACTAGAAGATGAAATTGATAAAGGAGTTATGGCAATTTATGACATCGGTGTTTTGAATTCCAAGTTATGAAATTATTATTATTAAGGTTTCAACGGTTATGATGTTGTTTAAAATTATTATTTGAGAGACTTGAATAATAGAGATTACTAGATTTTTTTCTCGTGGATACCGTGGAATGGGTTAATTTTTTTAATATAAAAAAGATATTTAAACAATAATAACTTGAGTGAATTCAAATTAACTTAATAGAAAAGAGAAAAAAAATAAAAGCTCAAGGCATACCAAAGTTAATTTCAAATGATAAAAAAAAAATTAAAAAAAAATGTAAAAGAAAAAAAACTCAAGTCAACTAAAATTCATTCTATTAACCCACTACCTGCGACATGAGATTGTGATAAGAAAATTATTTAAAAATAAAATAACCTAGAGAAAATGATCAAAGATAAATAAATATAAAAATTAGAAAAAAAACACTCAAGTCACACTGAGTTAACTTAACGAACCTGCAACCCGGGATAATCTTATAGAAAAAAAAACATTAAAAAATAATAAATCTCAAGACCCAATAGTCAAACGTTAAATAATAAAATTAAAAAAAAATATTGATAAAAAATTCAAAGCAACTCGTGTTAACTTGACTAACCCGTGACCGGGGATAACCCCAAAGGAAGAAAAAAGGAAAAAATAGAAAGCTCAGCATCCAAAAGCCTAATGTCAAATGACAATTTTTTTTTTAAAAAAGAAAAACCAAAGTTAAATCAGGCTAATTTTTAAAACCAGCAACTTTGATCAAGAAACCGAGATGACCTTACAAAAGATAAAAAAAATCTTGAACAAAATTTTTAACCATCACAAAATTAAGAACAAAACAAATAATAAAAAAAAGATCTAATCTGCTATAAAAACTAATGAAATAAGATAATGGGGGACTTCATCAAAAAAAAATTAAAAAATATATATATTAAAAAAAAAATTAAAATAATGAGAAACAAAATTGGATAAAAAAACAAATAAATTAAGATGTTGAGGGAAAAAAATTAAAAGAAAAAAACCAAATTAAGAAAATGATTAAAAAAATAAAAAATAAAGTCCAAAATTAGATAAAAATACAAATGAAATAAAACATTAAGGGATGCAATGAATTTATTAAATGAAAAAAAAATATGTATGTGATTCCACATTAATTTGTTTTTTCTATATACATCTTATTGCAGGTGAATTTCTTTTATAACAAATTAATGACATTATATATAGCATGAATGTTCATCTAATTTATTTAGGGATAATTATAAGAATTTATTTTTATAGTTTATTTATTTTTTTATTTTATCTTAATTCTTTTAGAAATTATATTTCAGAGTTCATAACACTATATTTTCTTATTCTGATGCGTAAAACAATTAATAAAAAATATCATATTATTTACATAATTATCATTATATTCTATTTTAAAAAAATAACAAAAAATAACTAAGTTTTTAGAGAGATTGAAAAGCTATGGACATGAAATTCCCATTTTAACTCAGTTTACTCCGCATGAATCATAATTTCTTGATAAACAAATTGTAGATCAATGATTTTTGGATCATTTTTTAAAATACAAATTTTGAAACTAAAATTTTTACTATATCCATCTTTTTTTGCTAGAAAAAAGTTCTTAAACCAATCAGAATCATCACACATAACCAAAAAATTAAAAAAAAAAAACAACAAAAAGGCCAATAGAATAGAAAAAATTAAAAAAAACAATAAAAAAATTGTTGACAATTTGATATGTCATGGATGTTAACAAAGCTCAATGGAATTGCCAATGGAAATTCCATCCATCAATGATTTTAAATGAATTAAAACCTAAGTGTTCCTCATCTCCCAACCATTTCTTCTTCTTCTTTCTTTTAAAACAACAACCTCTCTCTCCCAATTAATTAGCAAATCCAGTCACCCCTTCACAAATTTGATCACCTAACCTGTCGATATCGACTTATATTTGTTAGTAGTGTTAACTTCTCTCTTATGAATCCATTTATTGTCAAGCTTTACTCCACCTAGTCAACAAACCCATCCATTTTTTTTGTAACCCATTTAAATTTTAAGTTGATTTATTGATATTTGTTTGTAGTATTTGTAGTTGTTTATACATTTAAGTGTTTTAAAGCTTTTTTCTAGATAATGTTGTTGAATTAATGTATGATATGTATTTTAGGGTATGTTTGGGATTTGAAGGAAATATATTTTTTTGTCAATTGATAAAATTGAGTTTAATTTTGTAACTTAGGTGTGTTATAATTAAACACATGATGGGTAATTTAATGGGTATCACTTTTATTGTTAAGTTGAAAATTTGAAGAAAATTATTTTTTTGTGGAATTGATAATAATTAAAATGTATGAATTTAGGTTGAGTTTGAATTGAATAGGTATTTTGTTGATTTTCCTAGGGTGTTCAATTTTCAAAGGCTTTTGTTTATATTAACATTATATAAAAATTCATTACTCGAAGTTAGAGTCAATACGAAGGTTTATCAACTATAATTCTAATTCAGGATTTAAGATATTTGCTTTATTTAAAAATATAGATTTGATATGTCATCATGCAATAAAATTTGAAATGTGTAAGGTATTTATTGGTTCTTCATAATGTATTATATTTATATTTATTAAATAATTTTGTTGTATGTTTTTTGGATATGTGTTCATTGCTTCAATCATTGCACAAGTTTTTTTTTTTTTATTGTGGTTGTGAGTTTAATGTGAACAATTGTTGGCTCCAAGATTCTTGATGTTATTTGTTGTTGTTGTTGTTGCTGTGTGGTTAGGTGATCATTGTTGGCTTGAGGATTCATAACAACAAACCAAACAAAAAGTGAAAACACTGATAGAATCATCTTGGTATTTTTTGACAGAATTAGAGATGAAAAATTCTATTGGAAAATTAGTTATTGATGAAGTTTCTGATGGAAAATGGGTGATAAAATTTGTTTTTTAACGCGAATATTCCATCTCCTATTTCAAATGCTTTCTACGATGAATTTTCATCAATGACCATCAATAATTAAAATACCAATGGAATTTTTTCCTAAATGCCAAAACGTTGGTGTTTTTCAATTTTTTTGGCAGTGACACCTTGAAGTGTCATGGATAATTGACTTTTCAAAGAAAGACTACGTCACAAACCTTCAAACTTAAGGTTGTAAAAGCATCAACATATTGCATATATTAAATATCACCAACTAGGCATTTGGCTTAATGGTTTCACAAGTGATATTCTCATGCTAATGCTTTTGAGGCATATGTATATGTTTATTGATATTGAAATGGGTTTTGACTTGAAAACAAGAAGATTTATGATGGAAGAACTAATAAATATTACAAATTTTCTATTTAGGTTGGCTTCATGATAATGTGTTTGCTCTTTTTAGAGTCATGAGCCAAATACTTTTTCTTTTTTTAATATCTTGCATCTTTGTGAGTCTTTTTACAGTGAAAGAGATGAAGATAAAGAACGGAAGAGAGAGAAGGTAAGAATGAAGGGAAAGAGATTTGAAAAAGAAATTGACATGTCATATGTGTATTTATGCTGTATATATAAGGGTAAATTTATTTTTTTAGTTTATTTCAAAAATTAAGTTGATATAAGATGTGAAGTGTAATTTATGAAAGAATTAAGAAAAAATGAAAAACTAATTAAACTACATAAGTTTTTTTTTTTTTGTAATTATCTCATTTACTTATGATCATGGATATACCTTAAGCATTAGGTATCCATTAGGCATCCATACTCGACTTGACATGAATTATAAAAACACTAACATAATAACCTAGAAGAATACCTTTTCAAGACCAAACCTAATACACCAAAAGTTTTGGCCTAAATACAAGAATTGGAATTGCTATAATTAGTAGAGTTTAAGAATTAGAATCAAAATTATAAAATACAAAATTTATTAGTATTAGTATCAATACTTGGAATAAAATAATGCGCTCCCAAATACTTTGCAATCTATTTAATTGCAATTACTTGAATAATTCTTCAAATGAAAGAAAAAAAAGAAGCAAGCATTGATAAACAACACAAAAACATTACATAAATACTAGAAAGGTTCATAATCATCCTTACCAAGTGGAAAATGAAAGCAATCCTTAAAAAATAAAACTTCAATTATAGATTTTGAAGTCAAAAAATTCCTCGCAATTATTATGAGCGAAGTTTGTTGGTGAAACAACATGTTCCACCA
>Ga0325411_1007008_pt1 | contig 12307 bp, 11 predicted proteins | sample PopdelMetagenome_13_FD_206181 | JGI IMG/M metagenome (GOLD analysis project Ga0325411, IMG submission 206181) | Populus deltoides microbial communities from Bellville, Georgia, United States - Xylem-PdIQD-R4 | ecosystem: Host-associated > Plants > Phyllosphere > Stem > Wood/Secondary xylem... | reverse complement strand
AGAAGAGAGCAATCCATGTAATTAATATTATTTTTAACAAAACAATCCATTCACCACCCTATTTTTCTAAAACAACGCAACTCATTAACTATTTTATAATTAATTTTTTTTTAAATATATATTTTTTTGGAACGAGTTTAGTTTTTTTTTTTTTAAATAATCGCACATTTTCTCCATTCACAAAACAGAAGACACCAGAGACAAATCTCTCTCTCGCTGATTTTCACCCCCCACTCTTTTAAAATTTCCCCAGTCACACAAAGCAATAAAACACAACACAGACACTCCTCCTCATTCTATATCTCCTTCAATATCCTCCACTTTTCTTCTCCTCCTCTCCTTTCCAATTTCCTATGGACTTTTCAACTACAACTCTTCTACTGAGTCTAGCCCATCACCAACGCCCCAAACTCTCTAGATTAAGATTTCATTGAATTTCACTTGTTTTTTTTTCCCCTTTTAATTCATGTTCCTATTCCCAAGCAATGATCCTTCTTATGCCCTTTTCAAATCTGGGGCACTGATTTTTCCATTTCTAAATGACTCTGCAGTCTTCTTCTTCTTCATCTAACTTCAATTCCTATAAAATTCTCCCTCTCCTCTGCCCATGTAAATCCTCCAATCAAACCACCTACCACCCACCACTCCCTTTCTCCAAAAGAAGACGTAAAAAACTAATCACCAACTTCACTCAACAAAATCTCAGAAGAAGGTTTCTAACTTTCCATGCTTGTGTCATCCCAAAAGACACTCGAAATCGCAATGTAAACATTGAGTTTTCAAAGGGCACTAAGGGGTTTGTTTGGAAGCGAATTTCTAACGAATTGGAGACTGAAGAATTATCTCAAGAGCATTCCATTTCCAACTTCACTGGCTTTCAAGAAGACCCAATCGTCGGCAAGTTAAGGACACAATTAGGAGTGATACACCCAATACCATCGCCTCCAATTAATAGAAATATTGTTGGGTTATTTGTGTTTTTCTTTTTTGTTGGCGTTGTTTTTGATAAAGCGTGGAATTCAAGAAAGAAAGATAAAAGCAATGAGGAAGGAAAGCTTGGCGGGGCGCGGCCGCAAGTGCCCACCAGCTTTTCTTTGTTTTTGGAGAAGGATTTGCAGAGAAAAGAGTCTGTTGAGTGGGTTAATATGGTGTTAGGGAAGTTGTGGAAGGTTTACAGAGGTGGGATTGAGAATTGGCTCATTGGGTTGTTGCAGCCTGTTATTGATAATTTGAAGAAGCCTGATTATGTTGAGAGAGTTGAAATTAAGCAGTTCTCTTTAGGGGATGAACCATTGTCTGTAAGGAATGTTGAGAGGAGAACTTCTCGCCGTGTCAACGATTTGCAGTAAGTTAGCTAGCTATTTGAAGTCCTTGTCATCCATTTTTAAAATTTTTGTAATGAATTTTGTCTTGGAAATCCGATTGTTAATTAGTAATAGCTTCTAATTGATTTCTACTGTGCAACGGGGTATGGTAAGTGTTAGGCATTCATTATTCAGATTCATAACATAGAAAACTGATTTATGTTGTTTTTCGTGATATTTAGGTATCAAATAGGCCTCAGATATACTGGCGGTGCTCGGATGCTGCTAATGCTGTCGCTAAAATTTGGCATTATCCCCATTGTGGTGCCAGTCGGTGTTCGAGATTTTGATATTGATGGTGAACTTTGGGTCAAATTGCGGTTGATACCAACAGAGCCATGGGTGGGAGCTGTTTCATGGGCTTTTGTGTCACTCCCGAAGATCAAATTTGAACTTTCACCATTTCGTTTGTTCAATCTAATGGGTAGGCCATTGTTATTGTCTTAAAGGGTTTATTTCATCTATTTTATGTCTTAATAATACTTGCATCTGGAATCATTCAGCTATAATACACTGAATAGCTAAGAATAATTACTGAAGTTTGATTTCATTTCTTCTTGAAATCTGCCAATCTGTTGATGACGTTTACTAAATCCCATTTGCTTTAGGAGAACGCATCTGCTGATTTCTTAATGATGAAAACTTGACATAAGTAATGGATGATTGGCAAAACTGAACATGATTTGAGATTGTGGATACACCATAGAGCTCTTCTTTTCTAGTTCCCTGTGTTCTATCTCTTGTATTTTAATACCTAATTAACTCGATACTGGAGATTCTAATGCAAACCTCTTCTTTTCTCATTTTCTATGCTTGCATTGGGCGACACCAGCAATTCCTGTTCTCTCAATGTAAGTGGACTTTTCTCTCCATTCTATTTTTTAGTTTTCTATGTATTATTTTTCACTGTAATATTATTGCCCCTAGGCAGTCTCTGTCTTTGAAAAGTCATTTATCCCATAATTTCAAAGTTAATATGGTCAGTTGACCTTGAATGCAACCAGATGGTATTTTAGGTTTTAGAAGATGCAGCATAGTACAAATGATAATCGTGCATTCTCTTAAGCAAATAATTTGGTGATTTATTACAAATGCGTGTTTCCTGGAAACAGTAAATAAGCTTGTTGAATTTATTCACAAGCCATCCTCTGGTTGCAAGCCAATTTAACTTCCGACTTTGAAGCCTATGTTCTCTGATGTGTCTGGAAAAATGTATTTTGTTTGATAATAATACAATAACAAAATGCATCAAAGGAGAAGGACCATTATAGCTACAGCATATTTTAGGGTTTTTGCTGTCTTTCCTTTCACCAAATTTAAATGGTTCACTGCATTTCCATAGGTTTCTGAAAAAACTTCTCACTGAGGATTTGCCTCGACTGTTTGTTCGTCCTAAGAAGATTGTTTTGGATTTTCAAAAAGGAAAAGCGGTTGGCCCTGTTGCAAATGAATCAGGAGAAATGCAAGAAGGAAACAGGGATTTTGTTGGAGAACTATCAGTCACTCTTGTAGATGCTCGAAAACTTTCCTACGTCTTCCTTGGTAAAAGTTCTTTCTACTTCAGTTTTCTTGAAATGTATTATTCATTAGAATCCTTGCATGCAATTTTGAGTAGTCGAATCTTGCTCAAAATTATTATTGACTGAAAAGGATGCCTCTGCTTTAATTTGATAATTTTTTACATCTCTATTGAAGTCATCATATATGATGATGAATATCGTATCAAACATGTTTCTGCCTAGTGCTTGACACCCGTTTGGATGATTTAATAAGTACCAGTCTTTATTCTTCTGAAATAGTAAGGAAAGCAGAGGGCTGCCATGCATTTGTCTTTTAACCCATTTTCAAGTATTTCAGTATTTTGTTTGTTCGGATTCTTTCACATTGATTTGCAATCTTAAAGATGCATCACTACATTTTGTTGATGTTATCAGTTATAAGAGTCACAAGCATAGTACTACTGCATCCCCTAGCCTTATATCTGTCATGCCCATTTGATCATTGGTGTATGACTGTTTGGGCATCTTAATTCTCATATATATTTTCTATTCCACCTGTAGCACTCATTATTTACCTGTTGTTTGTCAGGTAAAACAGACCCATATGTCATTCTGAACCTGGGAGATCAAATTATGCGCAGTAAAAAGAATAGTCAAACTACTGTCATTGGGCCTCCTGGCGAACCAATTTGGAATCAGGTGATTCTTCATGTTCCATGTTTCATTTATTTGCAAACACGTTTGTTTACCAGAAAACATTCATTGTTGGGTGCGATTTGTACACTTATTGTTAACTTTCAGGAGATAATTGTGTTTTATGACTTTGGCCAGGATTTTCACATGCTTGTTACAAACCCCAGGAAACAAAAATTGAACATCCAAGTGAAAGACTCTCTTGGATTCACGGGTTTAACTATTGGTACAGGAGAGGTAAATATCTTATTCCAAACAACTCTTTTTTTGCAAAAGTACAAAGTTGTCCTTAATGTTTTCTTTGGATGTTTGTCGTACTTGAATGGTTGATCACAAAGCATATAGAGATTTTTTTATTAGACATAACCTCTTCAGTGGGTTTACTTATATGCATAAGATATGCCTAGAAATTTACCTCAAGCAAGTGAGATAACATAAATTTTAATGAACAATTAGGAAGTTTGGTATCTAATCCTGCTGCAAATAAATTTATTATAGAAATCGATATTTTGATATCCAATCAAATGTTTGGTTTTGTGCTTTGTAATGATATCATGTTTTTTTCCTTTACATTTAAACTGGCATTAACACCAGCATTTATTGTAAAAGAATTGATGTTCATAGTAGATTCATAGAACCTGCCTGCTTCAGTGGTATTGGTGAAGAGAAGAAATGGAGGTGGTGGTTGTCCAACAATCAGAACATATTTTTAATGGTCTTGGTATTAGTTGACGTTTCCTTGCAGTGTGGTGACATGGTGATTCTGGGGGATTGAAATAATAGTGGTGCTATAGGTGGTGGCAGTGGCGACAGTGATGGCCAGAGAGGTGGCAATAGCAAGTTTATGAGTTGATGGACCCAAAACTTGCTCTCTCTCTCTCTCTCTCCCCCTCTCTCTCCAGGATTTTTGTTACGTGAGCTTCATATTGTAATTTCCCTGCATTTATTGGGCAATTTGTGCAGGAACTGGAAAATTTGATTGTTATTTGTGGCAGTTACATTCTTTCATTTCTCTTAAATATAGCTTTCTAAATTCAACAACATGTACAGGTTGATTTGGGATCTTTGCAAGATACTGTACCAACTGACAAGATTGTGGTTCTGCAAGGAGGTTGGGGATTGTTCAGAAAAGCTTCTTCTGGAGAGATTCTCCTTCGACTAACTTATAAAGCCTATGTTGAGGATGAAGATGATGATAAGAAGGAGGTGGAGCATGTTGATACAGATGCTTCAGATGATGAGATGTCTGATTCTAATGAATCAAATGCTATCTATGAGCCTAGTAGAAGGGGTTCTTCAAATGAGATGGATAAAGAGTCATTTATGGATGTTCTAGCAGCTTTGATTGTGAGTGAGGAATTTCAAGGAATAGTGGCGTCTGAGACAGGAAATAACAAACTTTCCAATGATGCCTCTGGTGCAGGATCTGCAGTATCACGCTCAAATACTCTTAATGCTGAATCAATGCCCTCAGATAGCAATAACAGTTCTGAAGGTTCTGCTGGTAATGTTTTTATTTTCTCTTTATCAGTCGTCACCTAAACATTCAATATGTGAAAGAACCACATATCTAAGGTTGGTTTAAATTGTCATCTCACCATCAACATTTGAAAACTTGTTATTGCAGGATCAATCTTAGTTTGGTTTGCAGTGATTACAAGTATATTAGTTCTAATTGCTGTCACTTTGGATGGTTCAAGTTTCTTCAACCCTTGATCTGAATCGGTAAAGCGTACTATGAGCTTGTATGATCATGTAGTTCTGAAAACCTCTTTCCACTTTATTTCAGCTTTGAATTATAATCATAAATCTAAGGTTTCTATCGAAGTCTATAAGTTCACAAGCAAGTGCCACGACACACTAGAATTCCACAATCCAAGCAACACAAGTCCCCATACATTTGTGGCACGGCTTACTGTTTGTCATATGATCTTTGAATTTTTATCTTTCAAAATTAGAATGCTATTTAGATGTAGTTGCAGTGCCCCTTTTTTTCCCAGATTAAAGAAAGCCCTTTAGATTAATTGGAAGTAAATGATGCAAGAACATGGTGCAGATTAATATCAATTCAGTTCTCATGTTTATGTGAAATCTCCATTTTGGTATTTGTTTTTGCTATTTACTACTTCAGCATCTTAAACTGAATTAGACTTCTAAGTTGAGATACCTCATTTTTTTGCAGGTTGGAAAACAACCCCCCTTCTCGCTTATCAGGGATGATTTCCGAAGTTCCCCCACCCCCCACAATTCTTTCTCTATGTAAATTCATGGTCTTCAGCAGAGGAATATTCTGTTACGGCAAGAAAGTTTTGGCTTCTCTAATTTGAGGCATCATTAGTGTAATTTACGTGGTAGATCTATACATTGTTCATGTACGTGAAAACAATTCATTTTAAATTCTATCATAACAAATTTAATCGATGGAATGAATTGGCTTTCAATCTAGAATATTGTTAATCCAAATTTTATTCGCAACTGATAATATGAAAGAAACATAGCTCTTAACATGGTCTTTTAGAAAGAAGGAAAAAACAACACTAAATCCTGGGCTTCCTAGCTATCAGGAAGGGTTTCAACATAAGAAGACATGGCCGTGCATGACCACGATTGCTCCTAAACTTTTATTGGCAAGTAATATAGTTCATCAAATTCTAGTACGTTTTTCACCTCCATTCTTCAACCTTCATGATCATGCTGTTCAAAGCTTTGGCTTCAGTACCTCAGCCATGCTACTTCTGTCAGGAAGTTGTAAGAACTGCCAGTCATCATCATCATCAATGCCAGTGAAACAGCGATCCACCATATCTTTGCTGACCAGCTCTAATCTTGAAGGCTCCCACTGGAAAAAAAAAGGAAAAAATGTAAATGAAACTGTTACTATCATTAATTTTTTTTTAAAAAAATCAGGCTTTTAATCATAATAATTGATGCTTATGTTATTGCAAGTATTAAATGAAGGACAATGGGAAATCTGGCAATTGTTAAAGCACTACTTAGAGAAGTGCTAAAAGATATCATCAATATATATATATATATATATAATGTCGGTTAAGAAGAGTGATGGGTTTTTCTATCATCTATACCTGGGGTTTTTTGTCTTTGTCAACCAGCATTGCTCTTGCTCCCTGTAGATGTATGTTTAATTAACAAGGGAGATGTTAAAAGAATATATAATAACATGGGAATTATCTTGTGCTAGTGAATTTTAAAAGTATATTAAAATAGTCTTTTTAATTTAAAATAAAATAAAATTTCATGAAACTCCAGTTGTATCGCTACCATAAACAGCCTCTTAATTTACACCTATTCATTTATTTTATTTTATTTTTGACTTATTTATTGATGTATATACATGTGAATTAATTAATTAATCTAAGCATTCAAACAACCAGTCTGTACCTCAAGTGCATCGTTACTAACAGTTGCTCGAATGCAGTTGCAGCAGATAGTGTACTCACGAACGAGACACTGCTTCAGATTCTGCGTTCTTCCTTCTCTTATCTAAGCAGATTGAGCAAGACTTACCCATGCCATTAATGTATAATGGTTAAGAGAGTAAAAAAACAAAACAACAAAAAGAAATGGTTGAGAATTCTTTACCGATCTAAGAGCAATTTTAAGGCTGATTGGGCTAACTGATTTGATGGATTTTATTGCCACGAGGATCCACTTTTCTGTCCGATTTTCAACTTCATTTTCCTACACCATGCCAAGCAATTAAAGCCCGCTTTAATTGATTCATAATAATATGGAAAATCGCGCGTGCATGTTTCCTTGTGAGAAAATATTATTGACAATTACCAGGGATAGCAAGACTTCCTCAACTGTTTCCTTGGAGAAACACTTGTTAATAACCTCCAATCTGGGCAACCAAAACAGATTAGCTGGGGCCTGTAACACATCAAGATTAATGAAATAAGCAGAGGAGCAAGCGTTGGATATTGATATTCTTTTTCGACCTGCTGTAAGCACTATCATCTCTTATAGCTGGCTTGTGACCAAAATTATTGATAGCCTCAGAAATTGTTGCTGTATCCGATGAGCCTGGAGCTTGGAGCGCATTCTCCAATGCAAGCAAATCCTATAATATAAGCATAATTCCAGTGATTTACTTTGTTAGTCACTGGGTTTATACAGGGGTGTTAAAGTAGTCTCAAACAACACTAGGGATTGAATATGGTAGGTACTCTAGAGAGAACGAAATGTGTTGCCAGGCCGCACGCGAGCATTTCTGCTCCATCAAGCCGGGCACCGGTTAGCCCTAGATATTCCCCTGCATAATGGGATTTCACAGAAAATGCACGTATTAGCACCGGTTCTTTTGTGTGTGGGGTTATTAATTACCACTAAACTCATTTCATAATTGTGATTAAGACCATGGCCATCACTGTGATTCGAAAAACAAATGTTACCGGTATTTCTAGCATCACCCTTCTTATCAACGAAAAAAACAGAAATGAAAGGGTGTCTGGCATAGTATTACCAAAATGCCCTGGGAGCCTGGAAAGAAAATGTGATGCACCAAGATCAGGAAAATGCCCGATTAATGTTTCAGGCATGGCAAATACCTGGATGAAGAAAAAGCGAACCGAAGAACATCACAGAACTGGATCAGTGGGGGGTTTGTACCAATCATGATGCTTCTCAATCACAGTTCCATTGCAACATCAAGGATTTATTACCGCTATTCTCGGTGGCAATGCTTACAGTATTGAAAATTATGCTGAAAGGAGACAAGGAACTTACTGTATTCTCGGTGACAATCCTGAACCTTCCATGCATGGAGAGGCCAGCACCTCCTCCCATTACAATACCATCAACCAATGAAATCTTCAAGGAAATTAAGAAAAAACTAGCATCGAGTGACTGAAAATCATCTCTTGAAAGAAACACATGTAAAATTTAATCCTGTCTCACCAGAGGCTTCCTGTATGTAGCAAGTATGTAGTCTAAGATGAGTTGTTTCTCGTAAAATTTCTCACCATAGCTCCAATGGCCTAAATAATGGAAATAAAATTACAGATTGTTAGAACTACAACTATTCCAGTTTGTGCATATAAAATTATAGACATTGATGCTCATGGCAGGAACTCCTGCTGCCAGTGGGTGGTAGGAGGACATTAAGCTTCCGTGTAGCAATCGGCAGCAGGAAACTTCCTGTATCTGAGCAGCAGGAAAATATACTCCCAAACAAATGTTAATTTACCTTGAGTTACAGACAAAAAATTTGAAACAATATCACCACCAGCACAAAATATATTTCCGTTTCCCTGTAAAAAAGATGAATGGTGAGATATCTCTTTATTTTATCTCGTGGCCGACCTAAATTCCATCTCTAAAAGCCCACATTTTTTGGCAGGGGGTTAATGGCACAAAACTCTGCCAATTACCAAATCGCTGTATATATTTTCAAATTGAAATTTGTTATCCACTCAAAGAGATCAAGGGAATGTTGAACTTGATAATGCTAAAAGCACCGCTCCAATGTCCAAAAGCTATCGAAATTAAGCTCATTTAGATTTGGTTTTTTACTTTTCATGTAACCACGTGCTAAAACAGTGTTCCCCCCCTCTCTACCTTCAAAATTACAAGTCTAACTGCAGAGTCATTCTCAAAGGCCTTCAAGTTCTTTAGCATTTGAGAAACCTGGAAAGTGGAAGGAAGAAAAAAGGAAAAAAAGTTTAACAATATATTGGTGCAAGTGGAGCAGAACGAATGCAACACATAACGAATGCAAAGTAGTAGAAAGAAATCAATGTCTTGATAGCCTGGAGATAGGACAACCTTTCCCACCAAAATAAAAATAAATGGAAGACAAATCCTGCTCTGCTTTCACATCATTCAAGAAGTAATTCAAAAACGTTAGACGCGTACCATTTCATAATTGAGGATATTTAGCTTCTCAGGTCTGTTCAAGATCACCTTTCTGGAAATTGAATCCCCTTCAAACAATACCTGTTTATATATATATATATATATAAGAATCAACATGGCATGAATCATAATTCCAAATTAGGAGCACAGACATATCAAAATGCTTGACAGAACAAAATTACTTTTGACTGAATATGAAAAAGCTTATCATATTTTTTATATATAGTTATTCAGGAGTACGGATATGCAGATCTGCACATCATTCTCATTTGTAAGTCTTGTAGTATCTTGAAGAGTTTCCAAACAAGGAAAAGAAAATGAAAAATAACATATATAACCAAAAATTCCTCCCATTCTGATAATGTATTCTGAAAAAATGGCCTAATCACAAAAAAACATACTCCATGCTCGTAAACGCCATTTAATGTATGTGAGATTATGTTTCCTGCAACAGGACTTTGCTGCATAACAACCTACAGTAACTCCAACACCTACAGCAAGCAAACTAGTGAAGGAAAAAAAATAACGGAGAGACAACATTACCTGATTGAGCTCCTTTCTGTAGCTGAAGAGGGGAGACATATCAAAGTCGTGTCCTTCACTTTTGCAATAGATGATCTCAATCGTTAACGCTGTAAGACCTGTTGGAGTGGGATACAATATAGGGAAGTGCTGTATGTAACACAGATATTCAGATCCTTGTCTTCCTTCCCATGTATATTTATTCTTAAGCTTCAAAGGCACCTTAATGAAGAACATATTTAAGAGCAACGGTATGAGGTAGGTATATTAGCTAATTAATGCCTCTATTTGGCTGGAGGGTTGAACTTATCTTTTGTTCTGAAAATTCGCTACTTTGGTGTGAGACATCTCTGGAGCACTCTCCTACCAAAAAAAAAAAAAGCTTGGATGCAAGGTTGTCAAAAACATATTTTTGACACGGTATAAAAAATACAAAATAAACTTGGATTGTAAAAATAAATTGTAAAATCGTAAGGAATTTTTTTTATACATAATTCAAGTACTTTAAAATACACGGTTCAAATAAAAATTCATACATAGTTCAAGCATATTAAAATACATGGTTTAAAAATTCAATATCTATACCATGTTCCCATTCCATATCAAGTCTATTACCAGAAATTTTTTTTCTAGATGTTGTAAGTTCAACAATTCAAGAATCAACTCAAATCAGCTTTGTATTCAATTCAAATATAATATGATTCTAATTAATTTTTTGTTAAAAAAAATACTATAATACATGTGTTATATATAATATATATTTTTTATTTTTAATATTAATTTATCAAAATGATTGAAAAATATAAAAAAATATTAATTTATAACTTAAAAAAATTAAAAAAAAACTTTCAGAACATTACTAGAAATAGTTTTTGTTTATAACATTAGTGATGAGGGACATTATTAGCAGGTGAAGTAGGTGAGATATTAAAAAAGTTAAGTTAATAAGTAATTAAGGAGGAGTTAATCAAGAGAGGTTAATTGTTCTGTTGAAGTGAAGACAAGAGCGGATAATTGGGAATTGAGCCTGACAGCATGTTTTTTGTTTTCTCATCAGCGTCAAGGAAGTCTGCCATGTCACCCTTCAGGGTGTAGCTGGCAGCATGGTTTTTTGTGTGGATAAATGTCATGCTGTTATTGGTCTGGAGGAAACATATATTGCACTGTTGTGATTCTGCATGATAAGCATGTATTAACTCGTAAAATTGATGATTGCTTGTATGCTGCATCGATCATGATGAAACGACAGGCCTTACGGATTCGCACTGGCACTTCACTCACTAGACAAGCAATTATGTGTTCAATTTCCTCTGCCCATTAATTTCATTTGAGGACAGTTCAGGGTTTGGTGAAGGAAGGGAAGTGGGGCTGTGTGGTTAGGATTAACAAGCACACAATTTTCTGTGCTCAATGGGACGACATTGATATAATTCCAGACCTGTCTTTGGAGTATGGAATTTAATGCATTCGGCTATTTGGAGAAAAACATACTCGAAGTGGCGAATGCCGCAAGTGGAACTCATAATGAGCACACCCATTTCTGCTCTTTCGGTATCTGTCTGCGACTCAAGTTCATTTACATTTCGGTTTTAGAACGACTGATTGCTGAAATGGGTGCTTTTCGCATCTTTTATCCAGTGTCGATGCTGGAAGAAGTGGAACTGAAAAAACTCTTTTTTTTTTGCATGGTGTAGTTGGATGGATTTTGGTTGATAATTATATTCTATGTAACATTTAATATTTTATAAACTGTTAATTCAAGTGGTAACTTTTAGTTACTAGAATGAGAAGAAAGAATTTGTGGTTTTAGTTTGTTAAAGCAATGGCAAGAGGAGATTATCATCATTAACAAGACAGAGAGATAAAAGAATGAGCAGCTAGAAAGAAAAAAAAAAATTGGAACCACTCGGGTGGCTGGAACATACGGTTACACTGATTTCATCATGGTGACCGAGTTTAAAAAACATTTAACTCACAACTCGACCAGTAATATTTATTTTTTAATTTTCTTAGTTTTTTTTTACCTGTTACTATCTATATTATCTAATTTTGATGGGTTAATGTTGAACATTTGAAAGGGGTCTGTCTGCATGTGTTTTATCACACATGGAGGTCAAATCCATTTGATGGCGTGGCGTGATTCAAATGCAGTTTTGGAGAACATTTTTAAAAAAGAAAACCCTATTAATTTCCACCACTTGCGAAAGAACGCGAGAAAATGTTTGAGATGCAATTACTCTAAGATTCTGACAGCATCTGTTTTTTCAGATCTTTAAGAGGGCCGGGTCCTCTCTCCTTCTCCTTCTCTTTGCTACAGTTACAACTGCTCTTGTTCAAGTTTGTACCACACTCGAG